>Ga0308414_1001339_pt1 | contig 16093 bp, 15 predicted proteins | sample HotsprSampleOS50_FD_205667 | JGI IMG/M metagenome (GOLD analysis project Ga0308414, IMG submission 205667) | Hot spring phototrophic mat microbial communities from Octopus Spring, Yellowstone National Park, Wyoming, United States - 20090730_OS50 ... | reverse complement strand
GGTTAGATTTACAGAAGTTTTGTCTTAGGCCGGAGGATGCGGATTGGTATGAACTCGGGATACTAGCTTATGGGTGTGGGGTCTCCCGGTGTTGGTTGTTTAGCTTTTTAGTGGAGCTAGACTTGTCGCTTTTGGCAGACTTTGTAGATATCGGGAAGGCGATATTTGGAGTTACTTCAGCCGACCTCTCAAGGCCTAGACTAATTCAGCAGATCTTTGGGAAACGACGGTTTATACATAGGATTTTACACTTTCGACTGTAGCCAAAAAGCTCAAAAAAACCAAGCTTTTTAAACTAACCTACACCAATTACAAAAATCACATATAAGCTATTGTCCCACCTATACCTGTTTTGTAAAGTAGGGAATGGCAAGCACATATTAAAATTGCCTCTACACTTAAAGATCTGAATTTCTGCCTTCAACAACACCCGTCATAACAAAAAGATCAACTAATTATTTATTTTTTACAGTAGACTCATCTTTAATTGGGACATAAATTTCAAAGTCTTCTAAATAACTTAAATCAAAAAGTTTTTTATTTCTTAATTCTTTTTTAGAAAAGAGAACTAAATTACCTTGAGCTTTAGTACAAATTTTTCCATCAGGTAAAAAAATTTTTACTTCTATAACTACCTCTCTTTGAGAAACCCAAGAAGTAATCTTTCCTTCTGCTCGTAAAACTTGTCCTACCTTACAAGGTCGTAAAAATTCAATTTGAAATCCTCTAGTTAAAATATAGCTTTGAGTGAGATGAATGGCAGTCCAAGCCATAGTTTCATCCGCAATAGTAGCGAGTATTCCTCCATGAGTGAGGTTTTCCCAGCCTGCATACTGCTGAGTAATCTCTACTTCAGTAAAGACCGTATCTTCTAATTGATAAAATTCTAGATGTAAACCTATAGGATTTTTTCTACCGCAAGCAAAACAAGAATTATTGGGAGAGTTTGGAACTTTGATAATTTTATTCATAGAAAAACAATAATTTATTTCTTAGATTTAGAAGATTTTTTTTTAAGAGTTAGATTAGAATAAAGCCCATTCGTCAGCTTGAAGATCTTCTCTAAAACTCCTTGTTCAGAAAGTTCTAAATATCTACGGTGTAAAGTAGATTTAGAGCCAAATTCCTTCGGTACTTCATGCCAACTTACACGAAATTTTTCCCGATAAACAATTCCAGCTATAATTTGTTTATCGTTTTTTCTAGGTCTACCTGCCTTGGAGTCATTTTTTTTTGGGATGATGGATTGAATTTTTTTCCAAAGATCTTCAGGTATTTCATACATACTTTGCTTGCCCATCTTACATTCCAATACAAATTTTTAACAATCTAGTTTTTATATAATTTACAAGAAAAGCAAAAAATTAAAATTTTTTACATTTGCAAAATGCAATAAAAAAAACACTAAGTTTTTTTACATCAAGTTGGCAATAAGACTTTTTACTTCTACAATTCCTACATTTTTTATATTGGAAGTATTTATAATAGATAAGTTTGGAAATTCTATTTGTAAATTTTTTGATTCTTTTTTTAAAGTTTCTTTTTCTTTTTGATTTAGTTTGTCAATTTTTGTTCTCAATAAAACAGGTAGAATGTTTTTTCGATAACAAGTTGAAATTAAATTTTTTTCTTCTTCTGGAAGCTTTCTTTTAGAATCACATAAGATAAATAAAACTCTCAAAGTATCTGCAAAGTTTAAGTAACCATTTACAAGTTCTATCATTTTATCTCTTTCGAGATGAGAAGCCTTAGCATATCCAAATCCAGGTAAATCTACCAGAAAAATTTTTTTATTTAGTAAAAAAAAATTTAATGTCTTAGTTTTACCAGGTGTAGCAGAAACTTTTACAAAGTCTTTTCGTCCTAAAATAGAATTTAAAATACTAGATTTTCCTGCATTAGAACGCCCACAAAAAGCTACTTGTGGCATAGTAGCATTTTGAGGTATTTTAGTATAATCTCCATGAGAAGAATGAAATTCTAGACTTTCAATAGTTAATTCTTTCATAAAGTTTCCCTTTTAAAATCTTGCATTTGTTCGTCCCAAAGATGAAAATAAATTTTGTAAACTTGGTTTTCTTTTTCTGTAACTGGAATAAATTTTCTAATGGGTGCTGGAATATTTTTTTCTCGAAAAATTTCAGAAATTTCTTTATTACCTATTTTAGTTTTTATTTTACGACCTTTCCAAGTATGTAATAAAGTTTCATTTTCTTCTAGAAGAATAGTTTTTGTATTCCAAGTTAAACTTCGTACATTTTGTTTAGGTTCTTCAAAAAGAGAAGTATTTTTTTTCAAGAGATATAAACTACCTTTAGCTCCTCTCCAAATTATGAGTTCTGAATTTTCTACTTGAAAAGATCTCTGCTCGTTTACTCTTTTATATAATTCCATTAAAACTTTTTTAGTAAGAGGATGACAACCTAAAACCTTTAAGTATCCATCTAAGATCCACTTACACTCTAAAGGAAAAATCTTTTGAGGTAAAAAAACTTTTAGATATTGAGGACGGTTTAAGTAACCTATAGAGTAAACGTCATCTAGAGAATGAAAATTATAGTAAAGTTTATAGGGGTTTAAGCCTTCTTTAATTAAATGAGGAATTACATTTATACGAATCCTATTTCTCAAGTAATCATTAGATTGATTACTTTCATCTTCAAAAATCTTCCAATTTTCTTCTTCTAAAATATTTTGTAGTTCACGTATTGAAAATAACATAAGTGGACGAAATACCTCACCATTGTAAATAGGCATGGTCTCAAAAGCAGCACTTCCCCCACCTCGTATTAAATTTATCAACACAGTTTCTAAATAATCTAAAACATGATGCCCTACTACCAAGATTCTGGACTCTCTTTTGGCAATTTTTCGTAACCATCTATATCTAAAATCTCGACCTGTTTCTTCTAAGGATTGTTTAAGTCTTTGAGCTAATTTTGGGATATTTTTTTTTTACAAAAACTTAAAAAAGGATAACCAGTCAAATATTCTTGGATTTCTCTTTCTTGAGTAAAATTATTTCTAATTTGATGATCTAAGTGAAAGACATAAGGCTTTGGGATAGTGTATTTTTCATAAAGGTATCTATAAAACTCCAAAATTATAGTAGAATCCTTACCTCCAGAATAAGCAAGTACTGCAGGCTTAAAAAATAATTCTTTAATTTCAGAACGAGAGTTAAATACTTTCTCAAAACTAGAAATTGTACTTGAACTTAAATTCATTTTCTTTTTATACAAACTAAAGTAATATCGTCATGTTGAGGAGTATTCCCAGAAAAACTTTTTATATCTTCATAAATTGCAAGTAACATTTCTTTGGGAGATTTTGTTGCATTTTTCTGGAAAGATTCTATGAGCCCTATTTCTTCTAGCATTTCTCCTTTGCGATTTTGGGACTCTGTAGCCCCGTCAGTAAACAAAAGTACACTATCACCTTTTTCTAACTTAATTTCTCCTTTCGATAGAGGAATTTCAGGTCCTATTCCAAGCAAAACTCCACCAGTAAAAATGCTATCTACAGAATTCGTACTTTCTCTATACAAGAGCAAATTCCCATGTCCTCCACCTCTATAATCTAGACTATTTGTAAAGTGATTTATACAAACCAGAGTCATAGACATAAATCTAGGAATGACAGAGTTTTTATAATTATGATATAAATAAGCATTAAGTTCACTTAATATATCATCTAAAGCAGTTTTTTTTCTTACTATAGAATGAATAATTGTTCTAGCAGTTGCCATAACCATTCCAGCTGGAATTCCTTTCCCTGATACATCACCTATTACAACAATTGTTTCTTCGCCTTTAGGAGATTGTAAAAAATCATAATAATCTCCTCCAATTTCTCGAGCTGGAATCATAAATCCAGAAAACTCATAGTCGGGATGTTTAGGAATTTCCCTTGGTAATAAATTTAGTTGAATATCAGTAGCAATTTCTACTTCTTTTTCTAATCTCTCTTGCTTTGCAATTCCATGATATAAGTAAGAGTTATCAATTGTTATTCTTACTAAATCTGAATAAGCAAATAAAATATCTACCTCGTCTTGTGAAAAAAGATGTCTAGAATTTCGTCCCAAAATAAAAGAAAATTTATTTCCTGCTAGTTCAAACCCAGGTAGTAATAAAACTTGAGATCCTGTAAATCCAAACCTACTTGCAATAGGAAACTCCTTACGCCAAAAAAGCTTAGGTTCTGATTCTGTTAAAATATCTTGAAACTCAGGAATTTCTTCTAAAGATATATTTTGCTGAGTTAACTCTAAATTAGTCTCATCTTTCCATAATTTATGTACAGTTAAAGCTTGATACTTTTGATTATATACTATAAGTAAATTCATGTCCGTATCAGTTAGCCCACTCATTGTAAGCAACGTCATGCGAATAATTTCTTGAGTATTGTTTAGATACAACTTATTTAATGTGAGTCCAGAGTTGTGTAGATTTTGAAACTGATTGTATTTTACTGTATAACGTGAATGTAATGAATGATTATACCAAGCAATTGTAAAAGCTTGTAAAATATGGTTAAAAATTTCTTGCTTAGTTTGAAACTCTCTTAGCTTCTCTTCATCTGAAAAATCAAAACTAAAAATCCCAAGTAAATCATCTTGGAAAATAGCTGGGACACAATAAGAAAACTGAATAGGATTAAATTTAAAAAAAATTTTATAAAATCTAAAATACCTATCTATGTAATCTTCATGTCGAACTACAACAGGTTCTCTATGTAACACAGAATAAAATAGGGGATTTTCTGCATCTTCAAGACTCACTCGAATTTTGGAGAGTAAGTCTTTTTTTTTCTTTTCTCTTGCATAATCTACTAATTGCAAATAAGAATAAGAAGAATCATATTTATAAAACAGGCAATTTTCTACTCCTAAGTGTTTTTTTATAAATCCTATGGTAGTAGAGAGAATACTTTCAAAACTAGTTTCTACATTTAAAATAGGTAAAAATTCTGAAACAAATTTTTGTCTGTAAGCCAGGTGAGAAAGCGAAAGCTTTTGATTGCATGTAGAACACTCAAACTCTCCAGAAGCTAAAACCTTTCCCTTTGGAACTTGAGCATCCCCACAAAATACACATTCTTGTTGCTGTGTCTGTTTCTTTTTCATAAGATTTAAAAAACTTCAAGGAATACGATAAAATTTGACACTAAAATTACAAACTGTTTTTTTTATGTAAAGATTGAAAAGAAAAAAATAGGTCCTTATATAGAATAAGGACCCAAACCAGACACACAATTTATCTATTTAAAACATCGGATTGTCTCTAAAAATTTAGTGAAAATTTTTCTTTTTTTATAAGAAAATACAAAAAAATAAGGGAAAAGTGTCTTATCGTAAACAACAAACACTCCCCAAACTCAATTAAAGTTTTAACTAAAATAAAATTATTTTACTTTCTATGTAGCAGGATTTAACTTTGCCTGTCGCCTTTGCCTGTCTTGCTTTTCTTCTTCTGTACCTAAATAAGGAATTCTAGTACCCATAATGTAATCAAAAAGAGGAAACGTCACACACCAATTGGCATCTTGATTTTTTCCCATATGATGATCATAGTGCCATGGTAAATTTTTTCTTGCCCAATCAGGATCCTCATGACTTTTCTTATGAACATAATAATAATATGCCATAGAAAACCAGACTCCTGAAACAAACTCCGGTACAAATGGAAAAATAGGCAAATGAATCCCAGCCCCTACTGCTAAAGCTAGAACTTCTTTACTTTGAGCATTCCATTCTAAAAGACTTCTACTGTAGTCGGGATCAGAAAAGTCATTTTGCCTAGCATTCTTGTGATGTTCAGAATAATGAAAACGCCAAAAACTTCCCTTCTTCTTTCCATCTTCATGAAGTAAATACTTATGAATTAGCCACTCCATTCCATTTGCATAAAAAAGTCCTGCCAAAAATCCAATCATTTCTTTCCTCCTGTTTTAAAAATCATACAGACTTAGAGTAATTCGTAAATAACAAAACATTTTTATGAAAATTTTTTTCTCTTACGATAAACTTTTACTTAGTTTTTGGTAGCAAAATCTAGACTTATACATGTCTTTTATTAACACCTAAATCAAACTTATAATCCCAAGCTAAGCTACTTTACAGAAAAGAGAGGTAAAAATTTTTCTCTATGAATATGGGCTAAGAATAAACAAGCAAATACCAAAAAAATAGCTACAGGTAATCCAGATAAGTCAAGAAATAAATGAATAAAAAAAATATTGACTACAATAGGAGCAATTAAAACTAAAGCTAAAGGAACAAAAAATCCTGATACAAAAGCTATTCCACATAAAAACTCAACTACTTTTACTACTGGAAAAATATACCGAGAAGCAATTAGCCCTTCTGCAAAAACTTTCATAGCTCCAGTATGTTCAGGTTGTGGTATAAGATTAAAAAAGTAAGCAATTGAAGAAAACAAAAATAATCCTCCCATTAAAATTCTTACTATATTTGAAAAAATTTTCATACTTCCTCCTTATTTTAAATTCTTTTTATATATAAAATAACTTATCAAAAGAAAAATACTAATAAAATAAAACCAAGTTAGTAGATTTCCATACTTTACATAAAAAGTAGGCTCGGAGTGAATGACATCTACTTTTGCACTGTAAACTTCACTTGTCTCTTGTCCTGTGTAAGTGTCATTTAAGACTTCTCCTAAATGATTTATAAATACAGAAGTACCAGAATTTGTTGAACGCACCATCCATCTTCTGTATTCAATAGAACGAAGACGAGCTAATTCTAAATGTTGAAAGGTTTCCATGCTTAGCCCGTACCATTTATCATTAGTAATATTTATTATAAAATCAGGATTTCCACTTTCATGGAATTTTCTTACAAACTCAGGAATAATTATCTCATAACAAATAAGAGGTAAAAATTTACCTTTTTCAACCAGCTCTACTTCTCTTTCTTTATAGTATTCACGAAACCCCTTCATATTCATAAAAGAAGAATCCATCCAACGTAAGTGAGATTTATTCCAAGTAGACCAAACTTCTTTTGGATTGTAGTAGGTAAGTAAGTTTTGTCTCTCACCTGGTAAAAACCTACCTACTTGAGGTATGAGATCATAAATAATTGGAAAAGTCTCCCCAAGAGGGAAGTATTCTCCAAAGGCAAGTAGATAAACTTTTTGATAAGAATCTCTACGATTTCCATTTGGATCAAAGACTACAGAACTATTATAAAATCTTTGACTTTCTTTACTTGGTTTGTTATCTATAAATATAGCATCTACTTCATTAAAATACACACTAGCTTGGTATTTTACTGCTAGCAAGTACACTAACGCTTCAAATCTCTCATAATAAGAGCGATTATATAGGTTTGTAGCTTCAGTATTATGAGTAGAAAAAAAAGGGACAGCCGATTCTGGTAAAACTATAATATCGGGTTTTTTGTCGTTTGCACCTTTACTAGCTAAGTCTTCAATTTTTTGCATGAGGTTTTCAATACTTTCTTTAAATCTACCATCCCGAAATTCTAAGGGAGCATTAGGCTGAATCATCATAACTTGCTGAGAAAAAGTTGGCTCTGTATTTTTCCATTTATAGTAAAGAATTATTCCACTAAAATAAAAAAATAAAACTAAGCTAAGTGGTAAGATCAATATTTTTTTTATAAGAATCCACTTTTTAGAATTTTGATGTTTACGCAAAACTTCTAAACTACAAAACAAAGCATACGAGACAATAAAAACTAAAACGCTTAATCCATATACTCCAATGTATTCTACATTTTGAGAAAAAAAATTATTTCCAGCTAACAAGTTTCCATAGTAATAAGGAAAAAGCTGAAAAGTAAAAAACTCACTAAAAAGAATACAAAATCCCGAAAGTAAGACTACCCACCTACCAACTTTTTTTCGTAAATAACTAAACAAGACTACAAACACAGAATAACGAAAATTTGTTACAAAAGCATAAAGTAAAAATAAAACAAAAGCTATAATAAAGGGAAATCCCCCAAAAACAACAAGCAAATGATTTATCCAAAAATAAGAAAGTATGGTAGTAGTTACCCCCGCTAGGTGAGCATGTAGAGCTTGTTTTTTCCAGTTGCCACGATATTTTTTTTCAATCCAAAACAATCCAAAAGGTGAAATCCAAACTAAGTGAGAGAGCTTATAAGGTAAAAAAGCTAAAGTAGAAAGCCCCCCAACCCACAAATAACAAAAATAAAGAAAAAATTTAGAGTTATAAAGTTTGGAAAAAAAGTTTTTCAAACTTACCTCTTAAGTAATGAAGGATAGTAGTCTTCAGGTGCTTCATATCCTAAAAGATCCAAAATAGTAGCAGCTACATTAGCAAGCCCTGGTTTAGAAATTTCTTGATTTAGTAAAAATCTTTTTTTGGGATCATAAATAGAAAAATTTACTGGATTTAAAGTATGGCTAGTTTTTGGGACAGGCTTACCTTCTTTTGTTGTTTGCACATTTCCTTTTTTATCTAGCTGGTACATTTCATCAGCATTTCCGTGATCAGCTGTAATAAGCATGACAGTTTCTGTTTTCTCACAAGCTTCTTTTAATCTTTGTATGCATGTATCTAAAAATTCCAGTCCCTCTACAGTAGCTTTGTAATTTCCAGTATGACCTACCATATCTCCATTTGCATAGTTGACTCTTAGAAAAGTATATTTTTTAGACTCAATAGCTTTTACTAATTCATCTGTAATTTCTTTAGCTTTCATACGTGGAGCTTGATCAAAAGGAATAATGTCGGAAGGAATTTCTACATATGTTTCGTAATTTTCATCAAAGTAACCACTTCTATTTCCATTCCAAAAATAAGTCACATGTCCGTATTTTTGAGTTTCTGAAATAGCATATTGAGTAATCTTAGACTTAGCCATATATTCGCCTAACGTACGATCAATAGCGGGGGGTGATACTAAATAATTTGTTGGTATTTTTAAATCTCCATCATACTGCATCATACCCGCATAATAGATATTGGGAAGTTTTCTAGCAAAAGGTTTAAAGTCTTTTTCTGTAAAAGCTCGTGAAATTTCAATGGCTCTATCACCTCGAAAATTGTAAAAAATTACAGAATCCCCATCTTGGATTTTGCCTACTGGTTGACCATCTTTTGTAATAACAAAGGCTGGCAAGTACTGATCAATGAGGCTTGGATCTAAACTACGAAAATGTTCTATTGCTTTTTGTGCAGAGGGGAAACTTTCCCCTTCTCCTAAAACATGTGTCTTCCAGCCCCTCTCTACCATAGACCAGTCTGCTTCATATCGATCCATAGTAATTGTCATTCGTCCCCCACCTGAAGCAATACATATATCTAAACCTTCTGCCTTAAGTTTAGCAAGATATTCCTCAAAGGGTATAACGTATTCTAAAGCTGATTTTTCTGGAACATCTCTTCCATCTAATAAAATATGAATTCTAATCTTGGAAATATTTTCTTTCTTAGCTTGTTCTATCATAGCTCGAAGATGATCAATGTGGCTATGTACGTTTCCATCTGAAAATAATCCAATAAAGTGTAAGGTGCCTCGATGAGTAGTTACAAAATTTAAACAATCTTTCCAGACTTTACCTTGAAACATTTCTTTTGATTCAATAGACTTAGTGACAAGCTTAGCTCCTTGATCAAAAACTCGTCCACAACCCAAAACATTATGTCCAACTTCAGAGTTTCCCATGTCTTCATCACTAGGCATCCCTACTGCTGTTCCATGTGCGCGAATTTGAAGTGTAGGACAAGTATTCCAAATTTCTTTTAAGGTAGGAAGATTTGCCCCTTCTACAGCATTTCCAAATTCTGCACTTTTTGTAGAAAAACCTACCCCATCTAAAATCACTAAAAGAACATGTTGTAGACTTGAGACGTTATGTTTGGAAATTAATTGCATGAGTTTTCCCCTGTTTTCCTTCAGTCTTTTGGATACAGTTCAAAAAGCAAGAAAAATTATTCTTTACTTCTTTCTTAGTTGTTTTTATCTTTTAAGAATATTTTATAATAAGGAACTAGAAATGAGTCATCTAAAAGTAATTTTACTTTTCTTTTTGTTTTTTTCTGCATGTAGTTTACCTAAAAAAGAAGAAAAACCACAAGTTCAAGAAACTGTTTCAATAGCAATTCCAGAACTAAAGCAAGTCAACAAGGACTTCTGTTCTAATCAGCTAAACACAGTAGCAACTTATATAAAAACAAAAGTTGGCTCTGGTTCATGGGAAGAAGTTCAAGACGTGCTAATTCGTTCAGAAAATCCACAAGACAAAGAAGAAAGTCTACGTCTTCAAAGAGCTAGAGCAATTATAGCCAAATGTGCTAATCTTCTTTTTGGGGCAATAGCTACTGGTTCAGCTAGAAACTTAGAAGAAATTGACCTCAAAAACGCAAAAAAAGATATAGATATGAGCGTACCTTTTGAAAAAGTAGATGAATCAAACGAATGGCTAGAAGGCTTAGTTCCCGATCCAGATAAAACTATGTTACTTACTCTTTTAGGGGACCCTATTTCTTCTTTGACCTGTAGAAATTTAAAAGGAAAAAATTTATTGGATTGTACCAAAGAAAATGTAACAGAAACTACAAGTCTTATGATTGTAGCAGAAGTAAAACATTCTCGAGCAAACTTCAAAGAAAATGGACATGGCTCAAAGCTTACAGATTTTACTAAAATTTGTCCGGGAGGATTTATTCTTCCACCTTCTAATTCTGTAACTTACGAATTACTAGAGCTTACAACCAAAGAAGAAAGACAAAAGTTTTTAAACAAATTTCCTAAAGAGCCAACAACAAAAGATAATTACCACAGTAGAGTACGTTTTCAAGTTTTGTTATATGCCTTAAAAAATCCTGCTTATTACTTGCAGTTTGGTTCCATTCGAAAATGGGTAATTGATAGAGAGAAAGATTTTTCTGAAAAATTAAAGACAGAAGCCCCAGAGTACTTACAATCTAAAGAAGTTTTAGAACTAGAAACAGAAGGAGCAGTCTTAGAACAGTGGATCCAAGCTATGCGACATGCAGATAGTTTTTACTATAGAAATAAATATTTATTTCGTGCAATGGAGCATATAGGCTTTGATCAAAAAAAATATACTCCTGAACTTGTAAGTGCTCATACTGTTTTAAAAAAGACCCGACCTTCTAGCTTAGAAGAAGCTTATAACGACTTAAAGTCTATGCTAGAAAAAGGAGAAGCTAAAAAAGAAAAGGCTTTGAGCAAATGGGAAAAAAACTTTCCAAAAGAAGAGTTTATAAAAACTATTACTAAATCTGAAGCTTTACAATTTCAAGCTCTATTAAATTACTATAAAAATCGTAAAAAACAAAAAAATAATATTTGGAGTCAAGTCTGTAAAGAATGAAAGAAAAATTTTTTTACTCAACCTTTACTCTTCGTAAAGTTTTAGAAGGAATTACAAATTTTCACACAGAAGGTTTCGTAAATTTTATTACAAATTCTTCCAAAGAATGTGAGCCAAATTCTTTGTTTGTCCCGCTTCGTGCCAATAGAGATGGACACCAGTTTATTCCAGAGGCTCTTGAAAGGGGAGCTTCTCTATTCTTATGCGAGAAAAATCATCCTATTTTAGATAAACTTTCTACTTCTCATAGACAAAAAGCTATTTTCGTAAACAACACTTTAGCAGCTTTAGGTAAACTAGCTGAATTTCATAGAAATAGGTTTAATCCTTTTGTAATAGGGATTACAGGCTCTAGTGGAAAAACTACAACCAAAGAATTTTTTAAAAACGCTCTTTCATATTTAGGAGATGAAAAACTAGTAGCTTCTGAAAAAAATTATAATAATGAAATTGGAGTTCCCTTTACTTTATTTAAAATCAATGAAAAAACAAAAGTTGTTGTTTGCGAAATGGGAATGAATCATCGCTTTGAAATCTCTAGACTTACTCAAATAGTCAAACCAGACTTAAGTTTTATTACAAGTATAGGTCCTGCACATATTGAAAACCTTGGTTCTATTCAAAACATAGCTAGAGCAAAAATAGAAATAATAGAATCTATGAAAAATGGATTTTTATTCGTACCTGAAGACATAGAACAAAAAGAAATCATAGAAAAAAAAATTAGAAAATCAAATGTAGAACTCATTACTTACTCTCTTTCTGCTTCTAGCTATGTGCAAATCATAGCAGAAAAACCTACAGGATTTTTACTTAAAATTTTAGGTAAAGAAATTAGTTGGGAACTACCCGGAAAAAAATTACTTTGGAATTTGTGTGGTGTTGTACATGCTTTAGTATTTTCTGGATTTTCTAAACAAGGAATTATAGAAGGGATTTCTAAATTTCAGCCTGAAAATAAAAGAAATGTCTGGATATATAAGTATTTTAAAATATTAGATGATACTTATAATGCAAATCCCGACTCTATGAAATCTAGTTTAGAAGCACTTTTACAAGCAGGTAAAGAAAATAAAACTTATGCTATATTAGGTGATATGAAAGAACTAGGTGAGTTTTCAAAACATTACCACATAGAAGTAGGTAAGTATGCTAAGAGTCTTGGTTTGAGTGGACTTTTTACTTTTGGGACAGAAGCTATTTGGATTTGGGATGGTTTTTTAGAAAATTCTGATCTTAAGCCTTTACATTTTACTGATGATGAAGTAGGAATAAATAATTTAATTACTATTTTAAAGAATCAAGTTGAAAAAGAAAGTTATATACTTGTAAAAGGTTCTCGTTCTATGAGAATGGAAAGAATTGTAGAAAGAATTGTAAAGGAGTTTTCATGAAAGAGAATCCACTAGTTTCTGTAGTCATGGGTTCATATTCTGACTGGGACACTATGAAAGAAACTTCTAAGATTTTACATTTATTTGAAGTTCAGCACGAGTGTCAAATTGTTTCTGCACATCGTTCTCCTGAGTTTATGTTTGAATTTGCAAAACAAGCGCGACAAAAAGGAATTCAAATCATTATAGCTGGAGCAGGTGGGGCAGCACATTTACCGGGGATGATTGCTTCTCTTACAACCCTACCTGTACTTGGAGTTCCTGTTAGCTCAAAAGCTTTGTCTGGGATAGATAGTTTATACTCTATAGTCCAGATGCCAGCTGGAGTACCTGTAGGAACTTTAGCCATTGGAACATCTGGGGCTGTAAATGCAGGACTGTTAGCTATTCGGATTTTATCTTTACAAATATCTGAACTTGTCCCAAAATTAGACTCTTACAGAGAAGAACAAAAACAAAAAGCACTTGCTAAAACAAGTGAATTAAAGCTCAGTCCCAATGAAACTTTATAGAGAATTTGGAATTTTAGGTAGTGGCCAATTAGGTAGAATGTTTACTCAAGCTGCATCCAATTTAGGAGTAAACGTCACCACTTATTCTCCTGAAATAAACTCTCCTGCCTCTAAAGCTGGAGCTAGAGAAATTGTAGGAGACTATTTAGATAAAGATAAATTATATTTTTTTTTATCAAATATAGAAGCACTTAGCTTTGAATTTGAAAATATACCAGAAGATACTTTAAACTGGATTTATGAATATTCTCTAGAAAAAAATTTGTTTGTTGCACCCTCTCCTAAATCTATTCTTATTTCTCAACATAGAGTCAAAGAAAAAACTTTTTTCCAAAATATTGGACTATCTACTACAGATTTTTTTCCTATAACAAGTTGGAGTGAACTACAAAATTTACCTACAAACTGGATCTTTCCATGTATACTAAAAACAAACACACTGGGTTATGATGGAAAAGGACAGTGGAAAATTCAATCTAAGTTAGATTTAGAAAATATCTTACAAACTCAAGAAAAAATTGACCATATTTTAGAAAAAATTATTTCTTTTGAAAAAGAAATTTCTGTAATTGTTGCTCGTTTTTTAGATGGATCAGTTTACTGTTATCCACCTTCTGAAAATATTCACACAAACCATATCTTAGACATTAGTATACATCCTGCAGAAATTCCAAACAATATAAAAAACTTAGCTATGGAATATGCCACTACTCTAGTTCAAAAATTAAATTATGTTGGTGTGTTAGGACTTGAAATGTTTTGGACAGGTGAAAAACTTTTGTGCAACGAGTTTGCTCCACGACCTCACAATTCAGGACATTACACTCTAGATGGTGCCAACTTCTCACAGTTTGACTTACAAGTCCGAACTTTGCTAAACGTAAAACCTCTAGAGCCTCTAATCACCTTTCCTACTGTAATGAAAAACATTATAGGAGCTAATTTCTTTAAAAATGAAAACCTAAAGGAAAATTATATTGCAAATCCTCTTTATAAATTATATCTATATCAAAAACAAGAAGCAAAGCCAGGAAGAAAAATAGGACATATCAATTTTAAAGGTAGTTTTTTGGATTCTAAATTTCAAATAGGACAAGAATGGTAAAAAAATGAAAATCGAAAGACGTATAATAGATAGAGAATATGAATATTCTAAAGATGCAGTAATTATCTCCAAAACAGATACTAAAGGAAAAATTACTTTTGTAAGTCCCGACTTTGCTTCTATTTCTGGTTATAAAATAGAAGAACTTTTAGGTAAACCTCACAATATTGTTCGTCATCCCGACATGCCAAAGTCTGTGTTTAAAGAAATGTGGGATACTATTGAAAGTGGTAAACCTTGGCATGGGTTTGTAAAAAACCTTAGAAAAAACGGAGAATACTACTGGGTAGAAGCTACTATTTTACCAATTCGACATGGTAACCAAATAGTAGGTTACATTTCTATTCGTAAAAAACCTACACGTAAAAAAATTCTTGAAGCAGATACTTTATACAAAAAAATTAATGCAGGTTATAAACCTAAAAAGCTTTTAAGCCTTATTCATAAAACAAGTTTTCGGACTAGAGTTTTTATCTTTGGATTTATTTTTAATTTGCTTTTATTTATAAACTTTTTTAATATTTTTACAAATCAATTTTCTAAAGAAACTTTAATTGCTACAAGCTCTTTAGCTATTTTGTTATCTTTAGTTTATGGTATTTATCTTTTAGTTTCCATTAGAAACATATTTACTAGTTCTCAAAAAATTAAAGAACAATTAGCTTCCTTCGCCTTAGGTAATTTTAAATTTTTAGTTGAAGAAGATTACAAATTTCAAAATCTAGAAATGGAAAAAATTTATTTAAATCTACAAATTGCTATGCAAGGTATATGGGGGACTTTATTACAAATTAGTTCCAAATCTAAAGAAGTTGGTAGCTATTCTGAAAAAATCTTACATGAAAACCAAAACTTAGCCCAACTTATGCAAAAAGTATCTGATTCCAGTCAAGAAGAAATGGCTAGCTTAGAGGAAATTTCTTCTTCTATTCATGAAATTTGGCAGACCACTCAAAAGTTTTCTCAAGAATTACAAGAAGTCAATTTATTTACAGAAAATTATTTTATTTATTTAGACTCTACTTTAAAAAATTTATTAAATCTAGCTACTTCAAGTCAAAAAATTTCTTCTCAATTACAGAAAGGTGAAAATTCCATTCACACAGCTTTATCTTCCATGCAAGCTATCTTAGAATTTTCTAGAAAAATTGAAAAAATTACTACCATAATTAGAGACATAGCAAATAAAACAAATTTACTTGCCTTAAATGCCTCTATTGAAGCAGAAAGAGCAGGAGAACATGGCAGGGGTTTTGCAGTAGTTGCAGGGGAGATTTCCAAGTTAGCTGATGAAACTACCCGAAGTGTAAAAGAAATTAAAGATTTAGTTCAAGGCACTTCTGGCGTAGTGCAAAATGGAGAAAAAGAAATTTCTCTAGCCTTTCAAGATATAAAAGACATTCATGAAAAAGTTTCCAAAACAATTCAGGCTATTTCTGAAATTTCTAGTCAAATGGAAAGTAAACTCCAAGAAAGCCACATTCTAAAAACTAAATACCAACAAATGCTAAATCATACACATACAATAGAAAATGCAATTCAAGAAGAAAAAGAAGCAATAACCATTATTACAAAAAGTTCAGAAAATCTTTCTTTAGAAACTAGTCATCTAGTTGAAATTATTGAAGAATTTAAAAAACTTTCTCAAGAAATGAAAGATAATTCGGAATATGTAAATTCTTTAGTTGACCATTTTGATTTAAGTAATAACTAAGTTAA
>Ga0308414_1001335_pt1 | contig 16108 bp, 11 predicted proteins | sample HotsprSampleOS50_FD_205667 | JGI IMG/M metagenome (GOLD analysis project Ga0308414, IMG submission 205667) | Hot spring phototrophic mat microbial communities from Octopus Spring, Yellowstone National Park, Wyoming, United States - 20090730_OS50 ... | reverse complement strand
ATCCGTAAATCCGCCGTCCGCCGTTGCGCTGACCCTTCGCCGCGCGGTCCGTTCCGGCCGGGCCGCTCACGGCCGCCCGCCGAGCAGTTTCCCGGCGCGGCTCCTGACTGTGGCGGCGCTGCTCCCCGGCTGCGCAGTCTCCCGCGCGAGCTCTGCCGACAGCCGCGCGTCCTCTCTCACCTTCCTCCGCACGGAAGCCTCCGCGGAGCCGAACTCCGGCGAGCCGGCCGCCGCTGCCCTCTCTGGAAAGACCGGCAGGCCGTCGCCCTGACGTGGCGGTGCGCTCCGCGCGCGCAGCTGGGCCGACACCTCTTCCAGAAGGGCCTCCGCCTCCTGCCTTTTTCTTCGCGCCTGCTCCAGGGCGCGCTGGCGCGCGGACTGCACCCGGTCCTCTTCCTCGCGCGCCATCCTCCGTTCGAAAGCCGCTCGCATCCGGGCCATTCGCTCCGCCGTCTCCCGCTCGAGCTCCCGGATGCGAGATTCGGTTCCCTCTTCCAGCTCGCGGATCTGGCGGGCCACCCGCTCGCGCTCTTCGGTCAGTCCGGAAGGCGCCTCCCACAGGCTGGCCCGCAGACGGCTGTCCAGCGCCGCCAGACGAAGCTGCAGGGCGTTCCTCTGCGGCCCGGCCTCCCGCCGGATGGCGGCCGCCCGCTCCTCGCTCTCGATGCGGACCTGCTCTATCTCCCGCTCGAGCCCCGCTTCAGCCGCCGCCCGGTCGACCCGCGCCGCCAGTCTGGCCGAGTCCATCTCCCGCCGCAGAACATTTTCGCCGTACCGCTGCGCCAGGGCATCGGCCCTTCCGCGCAGCCCTTTCTCCACAGCGCGGATGTCCGGGCCCGGCGTCCGGCCCTCCCGCAACCGCCCGGACGTCCCGCCCGTCCCCTCCGGAAGCGCAGACCACCGGGGAACGGCACTCACCCCTGTCAGGCGCGCGAAAGGATGCTGTTCTTCCAGCACCCGGATGTCCACCGCCGGAGGCGAAACCGGCTCCGGGGCGCGCGCGCCGCGGCCGCAGCCTCCGGCCCCGAACGCGAGAGCCGCTGCCGCCGAAACAATCAGGACCGTCTCACCCCGACGAGTTGAGCGCCTTGATGACATCGTCGGTGATGTCCACCCCTCCGTACAGCACGGCGATCTTGTCCACCACCGTCGCCAGCCCCTTGGCCTGCGCCACCCTGGCGATCGCGTCCTTGAGGTCGGCCGTGATCTTGTCCGAGAGCTGGGCCTTGCGCTGCTCGATCTGCTGGCTGTAATCCTCCGCCAGTGTGCGCCCGTTCGCATCGTTCCTGTTGGCCAGGTCGCGCAGCTCCTTCAGGCGCGCCCTTTCCTGCTCCGTCAGTTCGGCCTTGTTGCTGAGAGCGTTCAGCTCTTCGTCGCGCTGCTTCGAGATGCGCTCCAGCTCGTCGATGCGCGTGCGGTCCGCATCCGTCAGCGGGCTCTTGCTGCGCAGCCGGACGAGCTCCTTGATCTCATCCTCGCCCAGCAGGCGGTGGGAGGCCCGGATGTCCAGCTCCCGCCGGAACCCCTCGACCATCCGGTTGATCTCCTCGTTGGAGGCGGTGGTGACTTTATATTCGTTGAACGCCTTTTGCACGTCCACCACGCCCACCGCCGGCTGCGCCGCCCCCTGCGCCAAAGCCGCAGCGCACACCCCGAAGACGGCGGCGATGACGGCCGCCGCAGCGCCGATTGCCCGAATGCTCTTCAACTTCACAGTCTCCTCAGAATGTCCAACCCGTCGCCGACCCCCTGCCGCTCCCGCATCAGAAGGCCTGGCCTATGCTGAAATGTGTGCGGGACCCTTCGTCCCCGAAACCGTAGTCAAACCGCAGGTTCCCGATGGGCGTCGCCACGCGGATGCCCACCCCGTAGCCGAAATGCCCCTCGAAGGAGGTGGACTGGCTCAGCTCAGGGATGACGTCCACGTAGTCGTTCCCCCAGGCGCTCCCGTAATCCGCGAAGACCACGCCACTCAGTCCGCCGGTCAGAGGGACACGGTATTCGACGCTGGCAAGAAGCATCGAGTTGCCCCAGAACCGGTCCTCGCGGTATCCCCGCAGCCGCTCCGCGCCACCGACGAAGTACTGCTCCCAGAATGGCAGCTTACCGGTGCTGGTGGCCGCCCGGAGACGGACGGCGATGGTCCGCCGTTTGTCCTTGACGGTCTCCTTGGGCCCCTCGCGGCTGAAGTAGCGGCGGATGTCCAGCTCCGTCTTGGTGAAGCCTCCCTTTCCGGAACGGCTCACATCCGAGTATCCCGGCTCGAAAGACAGCGAAAAGTAGCTGCCCACCCCGGGATCCAGCGCGAAATCCCTCCTGTCCAGCACACCCTTGAACGCCACACCCGTCACCGAGCCCGACTCCGCTATGGCCACCAGAGAGGGGATCACCGAAGAGCCCTCCCGGAAGCTGGAGTCCACCGACTCCGTCCGGAACGTCACGAACCCCCTGAGCCTCTCCCCGAACGGACGGGATAGCCCCACATTGACGCCTTTGCGCCGCTCGGTGTAGTCGGCGTCCTCGCCGAAGTCGATGCCCCCGCCGAAGGCGCTCGAGGAGAACCGGTAGACGGCCCGGTCGTACAGCCGGACGGAAAGGCTGGTGTTGTCCGGCCGGAACCACGGACTGTAGTAACCCAGCTCGTAGCTGTCTCCGCGGCTGCCTCCGGCCTCGTACAGCGCGTTCAGTCCCAGTCCCTTCCCCTGGAAGTTGGTCTCGGAGAGCTCCACCCTCCCTACCACCTTCTGGTAGGAGCTGTAGCCCAGACCCACGCTGACCTGACCCGTCTTCTTCTCCTGGACCGGGATGATGATGTTCAGGTAGCCCTCGCGGTCTCCCGGCTCGCGCCGCGGCGGCTCGTACTTCTCGGCGTCCAGATAGTCCAGCTCGTAGATGCGGGTGATGTCTCTCTGGAGCTGCTGGGCATTGTAAAGGTCGCCCTCCTTCAGCTTCATCTCCCGCTTCAGCACCCAGGGCTTGGTCTTCTTCAGGCCCGTGAACTCGATGCGTCCCACCCGGAACTCCATGATGGGCAGGGTCAGCACACCGGTGGCCGGGTCGATCTCCGCCTCGTTGGTGACGTAGGCCAGATACTGTTTCCGGGCATACAGGTTCTCGATGTCGCGCAGGTCCTGCTCGAGCGTGTTGATGTTGTAGACCTGCCCCACCTTGGTGCGCATCGCGTCCAGCAGCTCCTGCTCGCTGACCACCGTGTTGCCCCTGAAGACGATGGCCGTCACGACCGGGTTCTCCACCACCTCGAAGACCACGCGCACCCCGCCCGGAGCCGGCTCCTCCCGCGCGCTCACCACCTGGAAGAAGCCCATCCGGTCTATGGCGTTGCGCGCCTCCTGCATCTTCTGCCGGTCGAACGGCATCCCGGGAGCAAGATCGATGGCCGACAGGATTGCATCCCGCCCGATGTTCCTGTTGCCGGTGACCTGAATCTCCACAATGTTGCCGGGCTCCTCCTGCTGAGCCGGGATATGAGTCCCTGTGGCCAGCAGCAGCACCGCCGCCATCGTTATCGCGAAGACCTGTTTACCCTGCACTCGCTTCTCCTGCATAGGCCTCCCACGAGGTTCCGCCCTCACACAAAGCCTTCGAGCCGCCGCCGCAGCATTCCTCTTGCACGCGCCAGCCGCGTCCGCACCACGTCCACCCCCAGACCGGTCGCCTCCGCGATCTCCTGGTAGCTGAGACCCTGCATATCGCGCAGCACCGCCACCACCCGGTATTCGGGCGGAAGAGCGTCCATCGCCTCACGGATGCGCCGCGCCAGCTCCGCCCTCTCCACCGCTCCGTGCACCCCCCCATCCCCCGGCGCCGCGTGGGTCTCCAGCGGCTCCTCCGGCCGCCTCGCCGCATCGCGTGCCCTGTTGCGGCACAGGTTCAGCGCGATCCGGCACAGCCACGGGTACGCCCTCGACCGGTCCTTCAGAGAATCCCAGGAGCGATACGCCCGGTAGAACGCCTCCTGCGTCAGATCGGCGGCGTCGTCGCGGTCGCCCACCAGACGCAGGATTAGATTGTAGAGTCTCCTGTCATAGAGCGCTACAAGGTCCTCGAAGTCCCGGACCTCCTGCGCCCCCGCTGCTTCCGCTCCGACCGCGCCCGTGCCGTCCGCCCCCTGGATGTCCAACAGGATGCTGAAACCTCTCTCCCGCGCCCGGCCCCTCAGAACCGGTAAGTGCTTTCAAGGCCGATTATGCGGTCTCCGAACCGGCTCTCGCCAAAGCTCAGCCGCGTCCGGCCCTTCAGATCGTAGGTCAGCTTCCACTCGGACCACTCCGCCGCCTCCCCCAGCCCCCTCCAGATGCTCAGGCTGAGCCCGCCGAAGAGGCGGCGGGTGAGAGAGAGGTTGAGAGTCTCCGTCCCTCCGAACCCGAACGCCAGCTCTTCCAGGCCGAACACGTCCGCAAGGGCCTCCTCCACCGGCTGCAACACACCGGGCGCGATGCTCGAGGTGAAGAGCTGGGCCATCTCGCGCTGAAGCTGCGCCCCGCCCGAGAACCCTTCCGGTCTCACCCCCGCCCGCTGGGCCAGCAGGTTCAGGATCTGCTGCGTCTCCAGTCCCGGGGGCGAGCTCTGGAAACTCAGCTGAGGCTCCTGCAGCGAACCGCGCAGGACCGCCTCGATCCTGTAGCTCCGGCCCCCGGGACCCACCCCGACCGCCGATGCCAGCGTCGTCTCCGCGCGAATGTCCAGCATCACCGAGGGCGGAGCAGGCGAGTCCCAGCTGAAGTCGATCGTGCCCATCGGAGCCACCCGGAACCGGCTCCCCGGGAAGAGCAGATACCCGGACCGCACCACCAGCCGTCCCGCCGCGGAAGGGTTCTCCAGATCGCGGGAGACAGAGATGTTCCCTTCGACGCCTGCATTGAGCCGGGGGCCCCGCACCCTGAGCCCCTCGCCGGCCCTGAGCGTGAGGTTCAGCCTGGGATTCCAGACAGGCCTGCGGCGCTCCCGGCGCTCATCCGGTATGACCGGCAGCCCGACCGTTCCGTTTCGCGCGGTCACCGCGCCGGAGACCAGCGGGGAGCGCACGGGCCCCGCTACCCGCAGCCCGGCATCCACCTTGCCGGAGTAGCTCTCGTCATAGATCCCGGAGACGTTCCGGAGCTTCAGTCCCAGACCGCGGGCCGTCACCGACGCGTCGACCCGCCAGCCCTCCGGCTCCAGCCCGGCGCCGCCTTCCACGACCAGTGTCCCGCCGTCGCTGGAATCGAGGCGGAACTCGCGTATCTCAGCCCGCGTCCCCTGCAGGTCCACCTCGATGTTCACGTTCCGGAAGACCGTGCTCATCCCGGTGAGCGCAAGCTGCCCCTGCTCCACCAGGACCCGCCCCCTCACCTGAGGCGCCGGCCACGTACCCTCCACGGAGAAGCCGGCCTGCATCTCTCCAGAGGATCGTCCGGCGTCGAGCCGGGGGATGACCAGCGACAGCAGCTCCATCTGCGGATTGACCAGACGCGCTTCCAGAGACACCGGTCCCCCGTCGCGGAAGCTCAGGTCCCTGATGCTGAAAGGGATCGAACCGGAGATCCTCACCGCGTTCTGCCCCATCGCGATGGAGCCCTCCCGGACCTCCACGGTGTCTTCCCGGCAGGTCATCCGGCCCGTCGAGATCCGGTCCAGACGATAGCCGGCCACCTCCGCATCGCTGATGAGCACCGAACCTTCCACTTCCGGGGATTCCAGCGTGCCCGCCGCGGTGAAACTGAAATCGGCGGAGCCGGGACTGGCCGAGACCTGCAACGCCTGCGGGAAGCGCGCGAGATCCACGTTGTAACCCTCCACATCGGCCTTCAGCCTTCCCTCCGGATCCAGTGAGCCGCTGGCCACGATCAGCATCTCTCCGTCCTCGAGCCTCAGCCGGTGAACCGTGTATCCCGCAGGTCCGGCGGAGGCCGACAGCTCCGCCCTGCCGAGATCCGCGCCCAACACGCTGATCCCCGGAGACGCCAGCTCCATCTCTCCGAAGAAAGCCCCCTTCTCCCTGCCGATCCGGATCCGCCCCGTCAGCCTTCCCTGAACCCGCTCCGGCAACTGCAGCAGAGCCCGGGCCGCCGGCCCCTCGATGCCCGGCGACAGCGCGACCCCGCGCGCGATGGCCAGCATCTCAGCCGCGTCGACCGGCTCCTCGCCGTCCCGTTCGCCTCCCAGCCGAAGGACCAGCCCGGAGAGTCCGCCTCCGCCGTTCTCCGTCGAGACGACGGCCCGCTCTATGAGGATGCGCCCGCCCGCCGCGCGCAGGGACCCGTCCCGCAGCGTCAGCTCCCCTCCGCTCCAGACAAGGTCACAGTCATCCAGCTCCACGTTGCGGGCCGCGACCTGCAGGTCGCGGGACGAGACACGGGCATGGACCTCCGGCGCGGAGAGGCTCCCCTCCAGCCTGCCCTGGATCCCCACACGCCCCCCTGCCGGTATGCCCCGCCGCCCGGCGGCCGCCAGAGCCTCGGCGACGTCCAGATCGTCCACACGGAAGGCAAAATCCAGCCTGCCGGTCTCTTCCAGCGTGCCGGAGGCGCTCGCAACCGCCTCTCCCCGCCGCGCAGTGAACTCCGCCAGCTCGAGGCGCCCCGCATCGTACGTGCCCCGGGCGGTCGCCAGCGGGACGGTCAGTCCCGCCACATCGAGATCCTCGGCCCGCAGGTCGAAGGAGGCGCGCAGGTCCGGCCACATCCCCCTGATCGCCTCCACCTTCCCGCTCACCCGGCCCCCGATCCCCTCGAGCGCGGGCACATAGCCGGCAAGCTGGGCCAGATCCAGGGAACTGACAGCTGCGGAAAGGTCCAACGAACGCGCCGCCAGCAACGGGTCGCGCACCCTGCCGCTCAGGACCACCTCGCTGGTCCCGCGGTAGACCCTCGCCTCCAGGATCTCCAGCGCGCCGCGGCTGGCGGCCACCCTCGCCGTTGCGCCGTCCAGTTCCAGGCCCTCCCAGCGCAGGTCCATCGCCTGAACGGCTCCCTGGAAAGCGGGATCGGATAGAGGACCGGAGATACGGCCGCGCGCGTCGAGGATACCGCTCAAGCCCGGAGGGGTGCGCGGTCCCAGCAGTTCGTTCAGCGGCATACCGACAACCGCGGCCGTGAGGTCGGCCTGGCCGTCCGGCCCGATGCTCCCCGACGCGGTGACGAAGCCTGTCCGCGTGGAGACGAGCAGAGAGTCCAGAACGAGCTTCCTTCCGGTCAGCCGGCCGGCCGCCCTGAGAGAAGTGGCCTCCAGACCGGACACCCTGGGCCGGTCCACATCGAGAGAAAACCGGCCGTCCAGCGAGGCGCCGGACCATCGCATCGCGGACCATCCCGAAGCGATGCCGTCAACGCCCCGGTACCCCGCCGACTGCATCAGCCCTGCGATCCGCACGTTGCGGAAGACGGCCTGCAGCCCGCCGGTGCGGCGGCCGGAGACATCGGCCGCCAGCCGCACCTGGGCCTCACCGCCCTCCACCCTTCCGCCAGCCTGCAGAAAGAGGGCTCCCTCCGCCAGCCGGAAAGCTGCCTCGAGGCCGCCCGCGCGGTTTCCCCGCCAGGTCATCTCCGGGACCCGCGCCTCGCCTTCCAGCGACGGATTCCCGGCGGGTCCCGTCAACCTCAGCCGGACCGGGCCGCGTCCGCGCACGGTCAGCCCCTGCGGCAGGCTGCCCCGGGGCAGCAGACGAAGCGCCGAGGCGTAGTCCGCGGCGGGGCTGGACGCCTCCACCGCCACCTGCGGACGGGCAAAGGGACCCAGCGTCGCGCTCACCCGCCACGGCGACCCCGCCGCCTGACCGCTACCGTCGAAGACCAGCAGGTCCCGGTCGGCCAGAGTGACGTTCCCCGCGATTCCGGTGACGCGCGGCAAGGGCCCCGGGAGGCGAAGCTCCCCTCCCCTCACCCTGCCGGCAGCCCACAGGTGCGTCGCGGACGCCTGATGCGTCACCAGCAGCGAACCGTCCGCCGTTCCCGCCGTCACGGGCGGCGTCCCGGGCGGGAGCAGGAACCGGCTGACGAACGGCAGAGAAAGCGCCTCCGCCCGGACGGACAGCGCCACGCGCCTGCGGTAATCGAAAGCCGCCGTCAGCCGGATGCGGCCAGAGACACCGGTCCTCCGGAGCCGGGCCGTGCAGTAGGCCCCCTTGCCCGAGCGAAAGTCCAGCGTCCCGTCCACCCCGTCCGCACCGACTTCCAGGCTCGAGGAGACCCCGGACGGCGGGCGGCGGTCAATGTAGCGCAGCCGTCCGTCCGTCACCCGGACGATCCCCCGGAACGGCTTGCCTTTCGGGCGCGGCCTCGGCGGCCGGAAAGCCTCCACAATGCTGATGGTCCCGTCACGCCGTCTCTCGATGGAGACCTCCGGCCGTTCTAGAAACAGGGAGGTGACGTGGGCGGAGGCGTTCTGCGGATCCCGGAGGAGAGCCGCCAGATCGTAGCGCACGGTGACCGAGCGGGCGCGCCCGATCTCTCCGAAGCCCTCGCGCGTGAGCACCACATCCTCTGCTTTCAGCCGGCCCGGAACGGACGCATCTGCGGAAGAGAAGGCGATCTCGACGCCCGTGGCGGACGAGATCTCCGAGCTCACGAGCCGGACGATCTCCGGGCGCGCCCGCTGGAACTCCCGGCGGAGAAGGAGGACGGCGAAAATCAGCAGAAGCAGCGGTGGGAGCGCCGCCAGAAGGCGGGCAGCTGTCCACAGACTTCGATTGAAAGGGAGTGTCACGGGCTACCGGCCTCTTGCGCGCTTCCGGCCCTTGCCGGGCCATCGAGAGTATAGCTCAAAACCTTTAGAGGGCGTGACGGACGCCGAAGGGTCTGCCGGAGACGGCAGCGGCGAGCGCGGCGACGCCACCCCCCGGGAACAGGAAGGATTGCCCATCGATGCGGATCGGCTTTGCGCGAACATTGCTGTTGCTCACCGCCCCGGCGGTCTTCCCGGGACTCGTTCTGGAGGGGCCCGGCCCCGCTCTGGCCGGGCCTTCAACGGCCGCTCTCCAGCGGGCGCTTCCGTTGACCCTGCGGCCCGGCAGCGCGGAACTGGTACAATCGCTGGGGAAGCGGGTGGAGGTCACCGGCTACTACTACGGCGGCTCCATCCCTATGATCGTCGACGACATGGAACGGGTGGAGGTGAACCTGCCGCTGCCGGACGGCTGCTTCGTCGCCCTCACCGGTGAGCGCCCGTCCGGCCTGAAGTGGGGCGACCGCGTCCGGGCGGAAGGCCTTCTTCGACGCCCGGGCCCCGGCGACCACCCGTCCCTGGCCACTGCATCCGCGGTCCTTCAGATCGAGCGGGCCGAGCACCTCAGCGTGCTGCGCGCGGCCGCCATCCGGGGTCCGGCCGCCGCCCTCGGGCTGACCCCTCCCTCCAGCATCCGCCGGCTGGCCGGGCTCACGCGCCGGGAGTTGACGCCTCCCCGGAAGTACGCGGTGCTCATCGCCGGAGGGGGCAAACCGGAAAGCAACCATATCCGTTACTGGAACGACCTGACCGTGATGTACGACATCCTGATCGCCCACGGATACGACCCGGGCGACATCCGCGTCATCTATGCCGACGGGGCTCCTCCCGAAGACACGCGGGAAGGCAAGCGCAAGAGCGATATGCCCGTTGACTTCGCGGCCTCCCGCGGCAACATCGGGCGGGTGTTCGACGAGCTCCAGCAGGTTGTCACCCCGAAGGACACGGTCTTCATCCACATCAACGATCACGGAGGAGGGTGCCTGACGCGGCAGAGCGGGAGCCTCCAGCCCGCTCTCTACGGCGGCCGCATTGACGGCGACGGCGACGAGCTGCTGGACCGCCTGTGCGAATATGCCATCGGCGCCGATCTGAACGGAGACGGCGACACGCAGGACTGTGTGAAAGTCGATGAGAGTCTCTCGCTCTGGCAGACCACTGCGATGCAGGATGATGACTTCGCCGCGGAAGTGGCGAAGGTCTCGAACTGCGGCATGCTGATCCTGATCGCCGGGCAGTGCTTCAGCGGCGGTTTCCTGGACGACCTCACGGGGCCGAACCGCGTCCTCATGTCCGCTGCCACGGACGTGCAGATCAGCCGGTCGCGCAGACCGGACCTGCTGTACAACGAGTTCACCTTCTGGATCATGGCGGCCCTGAGCGGCCAGAAGCCGGACGGCTCCGGCACCGTTAACGCCGACGCGGACGGAGACGGCCGCGTCAGCCTGGGAGAAGCCTACAACTTCGCGGTCCGGAACGACGGGACGGACGAGACCCCCTGTTTCGAAGACAACAACCAGCGCTCTTTCGTGCGTGGGGCGATCCCCGCGGGAAGCGAGGGGACTCTGGGTCTGAAGACCTTTCTCTGAGCGGCCTTCAGCCGGCCGGGTTCCCGTGGCGGTCCGCGGGGCGGCTCAGACAGATCTGCGGCCTGCCGGTGTCTTGATCAGTGACAGGAGGACGCCGGTGGACAATGCGGGAACACCCGCCCGGAAGGAGTGGAGCGGGCCATTGAGGATCATCCGGACCGGCGGTGAATCGGCGGGCCGCCTGACGGCGGAGGCGAACCTGGAGGCGTGCAGGGCGATGCTGGCGCTGGCGGCCTTCCGGGCTGAAACAGGCGGGTATCCGGCCACTCTGAAGGAGGCCTGCGTGCTGTCGGGACTCCCGGTCCGCCGGGAAGGGAACTCGTACCTCCTGTACAGCATCGGGGAAGACTGGAGGGATGACGGGGGCACGCCCGCCGGAAAGCGTGCCGGCGACGGCAGCAGGACGGGCGATCTGGTCTGGGGCGGCGGCAGAAGCGCAGCCGGGAAGTCCGGCCCGTCCTGACGGAAACAGCCGGGCACCCGGCCCCCGGGCCTTCCCGCCGGCGGAGCCGCTCAAGCTTGCAGGCCGCCCACGCATCCGGCGGGAGCGGCCTGCAGAGCGACAGGAACGATTGGTGAAGGGCTGGGGAATGACGGGAGATCAGCCCTTCCTGCGGAGTCGCAGCAGCCCCAGAGCGCTCATCCCGGCGAGAGCGCCGAGCTGGAAGAACGCCGGCTCCGGAATAACCGGAGTGGCATTTCCTTCCAGGAACTCTACGCGCAGACCAGTGGGATTCTGCGTCTCCGTGCCCGGGTCCCCCAACACCTCGTTCACCACGTGGAACTCGAGAGTGTTCACGCCGGCCACGAACCCGCTATTCAGCAAGAACGGCCACCACTGAGAGTATCCCGTCTGCGGAGTTGTAGTGACGGGCGTGTTGTTCAGGCTGATGTTCACGAACATCTCGCCTTCATTGTCCGTGCTCCACCGGCCGACAATCACGACTGTCGAGGGATCGTAGCCGCTCAAATCCAGCTGGTAGCGATACTTGTAGGTCCCCGGGTGAGCCGTAATCAGCCCGCTCGTCCACGGCCCGATCCAGGCCGAAGAAGACGAAGTTGGAACCCAGGCGGGATTGGCGATCATCTTAACCGCTGTGCCCGGAGAACCGGCCGGCACCGAATACAGGGTGTAGTGCGGATCGGGCGTCCCGTCAGGAAGCACGTTCTTGCTCGAGTCCACACCCGTGTTGTACAGCAGGTGAGCCAGATTGCCCGTCTGAGCGTAGGCGACCGGCACGGCAACCACGAGGAGCGCCAACGCTAAAAGCAGGAGACTCATTCCTTTCATTGGTAACTAGACTGTCCTCCTTTCCCGGCCCGAAGCGCCAACAGCGGAGTTTCCCATTTGCGGTACGTACCCTGGCGGAGGCTTTGATTCCGGCCGCCCTGGGCTGTCGACGGGACTTTTGCACGCGCACTTCGGACTGAAATGCAGAATCAACCTTATGTTAATCCTCGCCAGCCCGCCGGTCAATGAATATTCTGTGACCATCGGGGAATTTTCAGAGAAAAAAGCCCTGGCGGCCTTCCGGAATCCCGGCGACCACGGTCCGCAAATCCCGGGGCTTTGTGGTATGCTATGAACACCGTTCGAGGCGCCAGGGAGAGCGAAGGAGGAAGCCAGGCACATTCCCATGGGCTTTGCAGACGCATACCTGCTGGAGAGCGGGCGCAGCCTGCTGGTCGTCGTGGACCCGCAGACTGCGTTCCTGAACGTGATCTTCGAGCCTGACCGGCTGCGGTCCAATATCATCAGACTGCTGGAAGCGGCGAAAACGCTGCAGGTCCCTGTTCTCGCCACCACCCAGAACGCCGAGAAGCTCGGGCCGCTGGACCCCGCCATCGCCGGTCACCTTCCGGAGGGCACGCCGGTCATCGACAAGATGACCTTCAGCTGTATGGGAAGCACCGCGTTCCGCAACGAGCTGGAACGGCATTCCGAGAGGACCCAGGCGGTGCTGTGCGGACTGGAGACCCATGTCTGCATCACCCAGACCGCCCACGACCTTCTGGACGACGGGCTCGTGGTGCACCTGGCCGCCGACGCCATCAGTTCGCGCACGGAGTGGAACTACCGCTACGGCCTGGAACGGCTGCGCCACGTCGGAGCCACGGTCTCCTGCACCGAGAGCGTCATCTTCGAATGGCTTCGCAGGGCGGGGACTCCCGAGTTCCGCGAAGTGGCCCGGTGGATCAAGTAACCATCCCCCGCTGAGCGGGCGACGCCCGGCGCCCTCTCCCCCGGAGCGATCCTCATCCGAGTGACAGAGGCAACACAGAAGCGACCCGGTCGCAGTATAATGACGTATAGCGCAAGCGAGCGCAGAGAGGAGGCAGAAGTGGCAGTTGAGACTCAAGCCATCGAGGCGCTGCTGAAGGAGAACCGGTCCTTCCCTCCCCCGGAGGACTTCGCGCGGCGGGCCAACCTGAACGACCCCGGAATCTACACCCGCGCGGCCGAGGATCCGGAGGCGTTCTGGGCGGACGTGGCCAGGGAGCTGGACTGGTTCCGTCCCTGGGAGCGAGTGCTGGAATGGAACATTCCGTTCGCAAAATGGTTCCTGGGAGGGAGGCTGAACGCCTGCTACAACTGCGTGGACCGGCACGTGAGGACCGCCCGGCGCAACAAGGCGGCCATCGTCTGGGAAGGTGAGAACGGCGAGAGCCGGGTGCTGACCTACTGGGACCTTTACCGCGAGGTCAACCGGTTCGCCAGCGTCCTGCGGGAGCACTTCGGCATCCGCAAGGGCGACCGGGTCTGCATCTACATGCCGATGGTGCCCGAGCTGCCCATCGCGATGCTGGCCTGCGCGCGGATTGGGGCCGTGCACACGGTGGTCTTCGGCGGCTTCTCCGCGGAGTCGTTGAAGGAGCGCATCAACGACTGTCAGTGCCGCCTGGTGATCACCGCGGACGGCGGATACCGCCGCGGCACCGTCATCCCCCTGAAGCGCAGCGTGGACGAGGCCCTGCAGGAGTGCCCGAGCGTCGAGGGCGTGGTGGTCGTCCGGAGGCTGGGCATGGGACTGACTGACGCAACGTTCACGCACATGCAGGAAGTCCGCGACCACTGGTGGCACCGGGTCATCGAGGATGTCAGCCCCCGCTCGGAATGCGAGCCGATGGATTCCGAGGACCTGCTGTTCATCCTTTACACCTCCGGCAGCACCGGAAAGCCGAAGGGTATCGTCCACACCACGGGAGGGTATCTCACGGGCGTCTACGCCACCACGAAGTGGGTTTTCGACATCAAGGAAGAAGACGTCTTCTGGTGCACGGCGGACTGCGGCTGGGTGACCGGACACAGCTACCTGGTCTACGGCCCGCTGGCCAACGGCGCCACCATCGTGATGTATGAGGGGGCGCCGGACTTCCCGGACCGGGACCGCTTCTGGGCCATCTGCGAAAAGTACGGCGTCACCGTCTTCTACACCGCCCCCACGGCCATCCGGGCCTTTATGAAATGGGGCACCCACCACGTGGAGAAGCACGACCTCTCCACACTGAGGCTCATCGGATCAGTTGGGGAGCCCATCAACCCGGAGGCGTGGATGTGGTATCACCAGAACATCGGCGGCGGGCGCTGCCCGGTGGTGGACACCTGGTGGCAGACCGAGACGGGGCACATCCTGATAAGCCCGCTGCCAGGGATCACCACCACCCGCCCGGGCTCGGCGACCTTCCCCCTGCCCGGTATCGAGGCGGATGTGGTGGACGAGGCCGGGAACTCCGTGCCGCCCGGGGGAGGCGGATACCTTGTGCTGAAGCGTCCCTGGCCGGGCATGCTCCGCGGGCTCTACGGCGACCCGGAGCGATACCGCGAGGTCTACTGGTCGCGATACGGAACCATGTACTTCGCCGGAGACGGCGCCAAGCGGGACGAGGACGGCTACTTCTGGTTGCTGGGGCGCGTGGACGACGTCATGAACGTGGCGGGGCACCGCATCAGCACCATGGAGGTGGAAAGCGCGCTGGTGGACCACCCGGCGGTCGCGGAGGCGGCGGTCATCGGCAAGCACCACGATCTCAAGGGGCAGGCCATCGCCGCGTTCGTCACGGTTAAGGACGGCTTCAAGGCCGGGGGAGAGCTGCAGGACGAGCTAAAGGAGCACGTTGTCAGGAAGATCGGCGCCATCAGCCGGCCGGACGACATCATCTTCACCTCGGAGCTGCCGAAGACGCGCTCCGGAAAGATTATGCGCCGACTTCTCAGGGACATCGCCGAAGGAAGGGCGCTGGGAGACACGACCACTCTGGCGGACCCCAACGTTGTGGCGATGCTGCGGGAACGCTACGAGGAGGAGGGCGGCTGAGCCGGGTTTGGCCCGCAGCCGCCGAGGGGAAAGACAGTCAGCGGGCGAGCGGCCCGTCCCGGCAGGAAGGGCGGGCCGCTGCCGCGTATCAGGATGAAACGCAGGACGGCGGACGAAGGCGATGAAGATCCACGAGTTTCAGGCGAAACAGGTGCTGCGGCGCTTCGGCGTTCCCGCGCCGGACGGCGCAGTCTGCGAGACGCCGGAAGAGGCCCGGGACCACGCGGCTGCCCTCGGGGCTCCGGTGGTGATCAAGGCCCAGGTCCTCGTGGGCGGCAGGGGGAAGGCCGGAGGCGTGAAGGTGGCGCGCTCGCCGGAAGAGGCTTTCACTGCCGCCAGAGCGATTCTGGGGATGGACATCAAGGGGCTGACGGTGCGCAGGGTGCTGGTGGAGCCCGCTCTGGACATCCGGGAGGAATACTACATCGGCGCGGCTCTGGACCGGGCGTCGCAACGCAACACGGTCATCGTGAGCGCCTCCGGCGGTGTCGACATCGAGGAGGTGGCCGAGCAGACCCCCGGAAAGATCGCCCGCCAATGCGTGGATCCCGTCATCGGCTTCCGCTCCTGGCATGCGCTGGATGTGGCCAAACGGGGCGGTATCCCGGCCGAAGCCTTGCCGGGCGCCGTGGACCTGCTCCAGAAACTGATGCGGGCCTACCTTGAATCGGACGCCGTTCTGGCCGAGGTGAATCCCCTCGCACTGACGGCGGACGGCGAGCTCGTCGCGGCGGACGCCAAGATGGTGATCGACGACAACGCCCTCTTCCGCCAGGAGGAGCTCGCCTCCCTGCGGGAGGACGAGGGGGAGGACCCCATCGAGGCGGAGGCGCGCCGGCGCGGCATCCAGTACGTGCGTCTCGACGGAGACATCGGCGTCATCGGGAACGGGGCCGGACTGGTGATGGCCACCATCGACGAAGTCCGCACGGCGGGCGGGAAGGCGGCGAACTTCCTGGACATCGGCGGGGGCGCCAGAGCCGAGCTGGTCCGAAACGCGCTCGAGATCGTGCTCATGGACCCGCGGGTGCGCTGCGTGTTCTTCAACGTCTTCGGGGGCATCACGCGCGGGGACGAGGTGGCCAGAGGCATCCTTGCCGCCCGGGAGAGCCTGGAGGTCCGCGTCCCGATGGTCATCCGGCTGGCAGGCACGGAGGCCGAAGCGGGCAGAAGGCTGCTGGACGGCTCCGGCCTCATCCCCGCAGAGACCATGCAGGAGGCCGCAGCGAAAGCGGTTGAGCTGGCGCGCGCCTGATCTGCAAGTGGAACAGGGTGCCCCCCGCCTGCGTTGCACACGGGGGGCCCGCAATCGACGGAGGTGTTTGCGAAGGAGATGAGCTCGCTGACGAACGCGCCCGACCTTACCCGGTCGTTTCCGCGCAGCCCCGCCGAGGAGCTGGGGGGCTACGTCCTGCTTGCGCGCATCGTGGACAAATGCCGCGCCACCATCGCCGGCACGAATGGCGAGTACAGGTTCAACTG
>Ga0308414_1001334_pt1 | contig 16112 bp, 12 predicted proteins | sample HotsprSampleOS50_FD_205667 | JGI IMG/M metagenome (GOLD analysis project Ga0308414, IMG submission 205667) | Hot spring phototrophic mat microbial communities from Octopus Spring, Yellowstone National Park, Wyoming, United States - 20090730_OS50 ... | reverse complement strand
TCCTTCTGTTCTCTAAAAAATGGCATACCTTTTTTCTATTTTTTTGATATGCTATTCTATTAATATTTTTTCTATAAAACAATTAATCCCCCCTAATCTTAACTTTTTCTATGCGACAGCCACCTTTGGGAGAAATTGGAGTAAGTATCAGTTGGCTATTAACAGAAATAAGCGTTGTGATAATAAGCTATCTATATTTCAGAAATTTGAAACCAAAATGAAAATTGGAAACTATTATTATGTTATATCCAATAGGAAAATTGTAAGGTTTATTTATAAACTTTTGGGGACTATTGATTTACATTCTCATATACGTCTAAAACCCGTTTATAATTTCATCGAAAAATTTTTATGTGAAAATTCTTTTAAGAATGTAAGAATATTGGAATTGGAGTGTGGAAGCGGTGTTTCTGCTTTGGAGATAAATAAAATTTCAAATAAAAATAACCTTAATTTTGATTATACTGGAATTGATTCATCTGACCAATTAATCTCTATCTCAAAAAAAATACAAAATTCAATCTACCCATTTGAAAACAAAATCAAATTTATTACTGATGATGCAATCAATTTTTTGAAAGATAACAATCAATTAAAGGTTGATATAATATTACTTCTGGATATAATTGAACATCTAAAAGAACCAGAAATTTTGTTAGATCTATCAAATGAGATATTAGAAAGTGGAGGTGTTTATTTAATTTCCGTTCCCACCGAACTATATCCTAAATATTTCGGTAATAAATTTCACAAAGAAATTGGTCATCAGGTTGATGGATATTCACTGAAAAAACTAAAGAAAATGTTTAACGAAATTGGTTGCGAACTTATCTTCTACAAATATAGTACAGGAATATTGAGTAAATATGGTTGTTGGTTATATTATAAAATCTTTTATACTAATTCAAGACTTCTTCAAATAATAAAATGGTTATTTCTTTTCCCCTTTCAGTATTTTGATTTAATAAACAACTCAAAAGTCAGTTGCTCTTTATTTGCGGTTTTTAAGAAAAAGTAGTCTCTAAAAGAAATCGTTACGAGTTATAATCTTAATTATCATTTTCTAAAACTAATTTATAATACTTGCATTTTTAAAGAAAATTCTCTAATTATCGGTTAGTAAAACAACTTCATCCGAAAACAGATATTTTTAAAGTGTATTTTATTAAATTTAACTAATTAACATTTACTAATTAATCAATGAGGTTCCTATGTTAAAGCATTTCTTTACATTTTCTCTTTTCCTAATTTTCTCAACTTTAATAGTTGCACAAGATGCAAGTGTTGATGTTGCAACTGATTTAAGTGGACCGGTATTAGTACAATATCCTGCCGGTTGGCAATTTAATAGTCCCGAAGCTGTACTTTTTACAAGTGGACCACATTTTAACGTTCCTGGTGGAGGTTCTGGTGGTGCAAACTTAAGTTCACTCCAAAGTAACTTATCTATGTCATCTTTTGGTTGGGCACAGCAAACCGGCTTCCGTGTTGCAGATGATTTTACTATTCCTTCAGGTCAAACGTGGAATATTGAGAATGTTGAAATTTATGCATATCAAACCGGTTCAACAACTACTTCAACAATTACAGGAGTAAACATCAGAATCTGGTCAGTGGCTCCTGGTACAGGAACAGTGGTTTTTGGTGATACCACAACAAACAGAATGGCTTCAACAACTTTTGCAAATGTTTACAGAACTTCAGATACGCAGCCAACTAATACTCAAAGACCATTAATGAAACAAACTGTAACTTTGGGAGTTACTTTACCAGCAGGAACTTATTGGTTGGATTGGCAAACCACAGGTTCTTTGGCTTCAGGTCCTTGGGCGCCTCCAATTGTTATCACTGGTACAACAAATACTGGAAATGCAAAACAATATCAGTCAGGAACTGGTCAGTGGCTGGATATTCTTGATGCTGGTGCTAATGCTCCCCAAGGCTTACCTTTCACTTTAAACGGAAATGTAGTTCCATCTTCAACAGGAAATTCTGTTAAAATTACCCAAAACGATGATGTAGTTAAAGTTTTTGCAACTTCACCATATTCAACTGGAGTTTATAAAGTTAGTTTTTATCTGAGAATACCATCTGGTAAAGCTGGTTATTTCAATACTCTTGCAGTATTTGCTGGTGCAAATAGTAACTGGGGCATGGAAGTTTATTTTGATGCAAATGGAACAGGACGTTGTTTTGGTGGTGCAGCAACTCCTACCAACTTTACTTGGACTCCAAATACTTGGCATTATGTAGAAAATGTTGTTAATCTAAATACCGATACGGCATCATTCTTTTTTAACGGAACACTTGTAAGAAGATGGAAATGGACTTTGGGAGCTAATGGTGTTGCAATTCCAAAACAATTACATGCACTAAATCTTTACGGTGCAACTGCCAACGATCAGATGTATGTTGATCTCGTTAATATTTCTAATGTTGGTAATAACCAACTTATTTTCTTTGAGAGTTTTGATACTTATACTGCAGGTCAGTTACTTGCTTGTCAAGCACCTACTGTTTGGACAACTTGGAGTAATGCACCTTGCGGTCCTGAAGATGCTGAAGTTTCTGCTGATTTTAACTATATACCCGTTGAATTAACTTCTTTTATTGCAAATGTAACTCCTGCAGCTATTGAGCTTAATTGGACTACTGCAACCGAATTGAACAATTATGGTTTTGAAGTTGAAAGAAGAACTAAAGATGGAGAATTCTATACTATTGGATTTGTTAAAGGAAACGGAACAACTACAGAAGTAAACAGATATTCTTACATTGATAAAAATGTTGATGCAGGTATTTATTATTACAGATTAAAACAAATTGATTATAGCGGAGCTTATGAATACAGCCCAGAAATTGAAGTTGATTTCAATTCTGTTAGTCAATTCAGTTTAGAACAGAATTATCCAAATCCGTTTAACCCTGCAACTAAGATTAAGTTTAGTATTGTTGAAAACTCACAAGTTAAATTAGCAGTTTATAATCTTCTTGGAGAAGTCGTCAGAACGCTTGTAAATCAACCTATGTCTATTGGCAATTATGAAATTGATTTTGATGCCAGCGGCTTACCAAGCGGAATGTACATTTACAAATTAGAAGCAGGTTCAAATACTATTGCTAAAAAGATGATGCTGATGAAATAGTATCATATAATGAACGTTTGAGAACAAGGCGGGTCATTCGACTCGCCTTTTTATTTTCTTTTGCCTCAACGACTCGAGGACATAAAGATAAGTTAAAAGTATATAGTAAAATTTAGCTGGTTAAATTTGACAACAGTGTTGTCCAAAATAAACTTAAACCTGAGCAATAAATTCTGATTTTAGTTCAAATGAAAGAAAATAAATTCTTTTTTATTTGAATCCCTTATAAAAATCTATTACTCTCTTATTATTCTCAGGTTTTAATTAAATGTGGCTAAAGCCCATAATATCCTTGTCTTATTAATAATTTTTGATGAAAACAGATTTTAACTGGCTTTTAGAATTGCTTTTCGTTAACATTAAATTAGTTGTTCAATATCTAAACTATTTTTCATTTATCGGCTTTTTGCTTTATGAACTGAATTTAATGTATATTGGTTTTTAATGTTATCAAACTGTCTGATTCTTATTAAATTTCGCTAAAGAAAAACTTATATCTATTTATGTTAACTTTAATTCTGATAGGATTTTTTGCTTCGTCTTTGGCACCCTTAATTTATAAGCCGCTGAAGAATTATTTCGGATGGATAGCTGCATCTTTCCCGATTTTTATGTTTATCAGCTTTCTTTCCAGTTATCACGAAGTCGCTAATGGAAATATTATTCGGGAAAGCGTTTCTTGGATTCCTTCTCTTGGAATTAATTTTACTTTTTTGCTTGATGGTTTAAGTCTGACTTTTGTTCTTATTATTACTTTGATTGGGGCTGTGGTTTTTCTTTACGCCGGTGCATATATGAAAGAATATGAACATACTGACAGATTTTATGTTTACATAGGAATTTTTATGACTTCGATGATTGGGCTTGTAACAAGTGATAATATGATTACTCTTTTTATGTTCTGGGAGTTAACAAGCATCAGTTCTTATCTTTTAATTGGCTTTAACCATCACAAAGAGAAATCAAGAAAGTTAGCTCTTCAAGCATTGCTTGTTACGGGGGCAGGTGGATTAGCTCTTTTGGCTGGATTTATTATTCTATCTCAAATTTCAGGAAGTCTTGAAATTTCTTCTTTATATGATTTGAATAATACAATTAAAAATTCTCCGAATTACGTTGCAATTGTAATTCTGATTTTAATTGGTGCCTTTACAAAATCCGCACAATTTCCTTTTCATTTCTGGCTGCCAAATGCTATGGAAGCCCCAACTCCTGTTAGCGCATATCTTCATTCAGCTACAATGGTTAAAGCGGGAATTTATTTAATTGCAAGACTGAATCATTCTCTGGGGGGTACAGAAATCTGGCAGGATTCTATTGTAATTTTTGGTTCACTTACAATGCTATTTGCCGCAATCCTTTCCTTTAACCAAATGGATTTGAAAAAATTACTTGCCTATTCAACTTTAAGTGTGTTAGGTACTTTGACTATGCTATTGGGCATCGGTTCAAGGCTGGCAATCAAAGCTTTTTTCATTTATTTGGTTGCACATTCACTTTATAAAGGAACTTTGTTTTTGGTTGCAGGTACATTAGACCACGAAACAGGAACCCGCGATGTTTCAAAACTCGGAGGTCTGAAAAAAATTATGCCGGTTACTATGATTACCGCCTCCTTAGCTTCTTTTTCTATGATGGGAGTGATTCCGCTTTTGGGTTTCATTGGCAAAGAAACTGTTTATTCTTCTATTCTTGAAGTAGATTTCTGGGGGCAGTTTTTAATTGCCATTGCTGTTATTTCAAATGCATTGATAGTAATGATATCTATTCTTGTCGGTTTTAAACCTTTCTGGGGCAAAAAAGTTGAATCTCTCAAACAGCCACACGAAGCCCCTTTGAAGATGTTATTAGGTCCTGCAGTTTTAGGAATTCTTGGTCTTTTGATGGGAATCTTTCCTAATTTTTTTATAGGAAAACTACTTGAACAATCTTCTATAAGTATTCTCACTGAAACACTTGGGTTAAAGATTAAACTTTGGCACGGATTCAATTTGGTTCTGCTTCTGAGTTTTATCACTTTAATTATTGGAGTTTTATTCTATTTATTAAGACAAAAGTTCCTTGTGGTTACTCAAAACGTTAAACTCATCAGAATATTAAAACCATCTGAATGGTATGAGTTTTTAATTAATGGAATGATGACTTTTGCAAAATATCAAACGAAAATTCTTCAAAATGGATATTTAAGAAATTATATAATTTTTATTCTTATTACTGCAATATCTCTTTCAGCTTATACTTTACTAAAAATTCAAAAAGAATTTGTTCTGCCTCTGGATTTTTCATTAACATTTTATGAAATATCTATTTCTCTAATAATTATAATTTCTACTTTTGTTGTAATCACTTCAGAATCACGATTGAAATCAATTATTGCTCTTGGAGTAGTTGGTTTTTCAGTAGGAATTGTCTTCATAATACACAGCGCTCCTGATTTAGCATTAACTACATTCGCCATTGAAACATTAACAGTTATTTTATTTGTTCTTGTGTTATATAAACTTCCAAAGTTTCTTCAGTTTTCAAAAGCAGGCAGTAAAATCAGAGACTTCGTAATAGCTTCTTGCGTTGGAATTTTTATGACTTTAATGGTTCTAATTGTTACTTCATTTGAATTTTCATCAGAACTCAAAAAATATTTCACTGAAAATAGTGTCCCCGGGGGAAAAGGAAGAAATGTTGTTAATGTAATTTTGGTTGATTTCCGTGCAATTGATACTTTGGGAGAAATTACTGTTTTGGGCATTGCCGCTTTGGGAGTATTTACTTTATTAAAATTAAGGTTAGACGATAAGGAAGAATGATGTTTTCAGTTATTTTATCAACAGCTTCAAAATATTTATTGCCTCTTCTGCTTATCTTCTCGTTTTTTCTGCTTTTGAGAGGTCATAACGAACCCGGTGGTGGTTTCGTTGGAGGATTGGTTGCTGCTGCTGCTTATGCACTTTATTTTATTGGGAATGGTGTTGAGGAAGCAGAAAAATTATTAAAAGTTGAGCCGATAAAACTTATTGCCGTTGGTCTTTTTATCGCTTTTTTAAGTACAGTTCCATCTATGTTCTTAGGAAAGGATTTTATGACAGGTGTGTGGCTAAAAACTAACTTCCCCGTAATTGGTAAAATAGGAACTCCTTTAATTTTTGATGTTGGAGTTTATTTACTCGTTTTAGGAATTGCTCTCAAAATAATTTTTTCCTTAGCTGAGGAGGATAAGAAATGACTTTTATTCTTGCAATTATTGTTGGATTGCTCTATGGTGCGGGCACTTTTATGATTTTAAGAAGAAGTCTGGTTAAAGTCATTTTCGGACTTATTTTTTTAGGACACGCTGCTAATTTATTAATATTTACAATCGGAAGATTGACAAAAGGCTCGCCAGCATTTATTCCTATAGGGGCTGAAACTTTATCTGAACCTTATGCAGATCCTTTGCCACAAGCATTAATACTCACGGCAATTGTTATAGGTTTTGGTGTTCAGGCTTTTGCAATAATTTTATTTAAAAGAGCTTACCAAACCGTTGGCACTGATGATTTAGATAAGATGAAATCCACAGATGAATTACAGTAGGTGAAGTTTGGAACAGTTAATAATTTTCCCGATAATAATTCCATTTTTCTTTGCATTAATAATGCTCTTGCTGTGGAATAAAGTAAATCTACATAAATATATTAATTTGTTTTCTTCTATAATTTCATTGATTATTTCTGTTATTATTTTATCATCAACCATATCGAACAAAATAATTTCACTTCAGATTGGAAGCTGGGCTGCACCATTTGGAATTACGATTGTATCTGATTTACTTTCTTCTGTGATGGTTGTAATCACTGCTATTATTGGCTTTTCGACAGCTCTTTATTCAATTGGAACTATAGATTCACAAAGAGAAAAATATCTTTATTATCCTCTTTTACAATTCTTATTGATGGGCATAAACGGAGCTTTTTTAACCGGCGATGTTTTTAATCTTTATGTTTGGTTTGAAGTGATGTTGATTTCCTCTTTTGTTTTATTAGCACTCGGCGGAAGAAGAGAACAACTTGAAGGTGCAATTAAATATGTTACTCTTAATTTACTTTCTTCTGCAATTTTTCTTGCAGCGGTTGGTATTTTATACGGAATAGCAGGTACTCTTAATATGGCAGACTTGGCAAGAATAATTCCATTAATTGAACAGAAAGAATTATTAACCGTTGTTTCGATACTATTTATGGTTGCTTTCGGAGTAAAAGCAGCAATTTTCCCTTTATTTTTCTGGCTTCCTGCTTCATACCATACTCCACCGGTTGCCGTTTCAGCAATTTTTGCAGGTTTACTTACTAAAGTTGGTGTTTATGCGTTAATAAGATTTTTTACAACTATTTTTACTCACAATATAGAATTTACGCATACTATATTACTTGTTTCTGCAACTCTCACAATGCTTACAGGTGTTTTAGGTGCAGTAGCTCAAAATGATTTTCGCAAAATCTTATCGTTTCATATTATCAGCCAAATTGGATATATGATTCTCGGTTTGGCTTTATTTTCTCCTCTGGCAATCGCCGGGGCAGTATTTTATATTATTCATCATATAATTGTGAAAACTAATTTATTCTTTGTTAGTGGAGTAGTAAAAAGATTGAAGGGCTCATATTTATTGAATGAGGTTGGTGGAGTCTATAAATTTTACCCAATCATTGGTTTACTTTTTCTGATTCCTGCTCTTTCACTTGCAGGAATACCTCCACTTTCCGGTTTCTGGGCAAAGTTTGTTGTTATTAAAGCAGGTCTTGAGTTAAATCAGTATTTTGTTGTTGGAGTTGCGTTGCTTGTAGGTATTTTGACTCTGTTTTCTATGACTAAAATATGGAATGAGGTCTTTTGGAAAGATGACCCGACAGGAAATAATAGAAATATAAATGAAGTATATCAGTCCCTTGACAAGACAAAAAAATTATTAATTTTTATCCCTATAATTTTTCTTGCCTTGATTACAATAATGATTGGTTTTTATGCTGAACCCTTTTTCACATTTGCAAATAATGTCGCTGCTCAGTTACTTAATCCTAAAGAATATATAAATTCAGTTTTGGGAATGAGATGATGAATCAATTGCTTTTTAACATTTTGCTTGCTATTTCTTGGATGCTTTTAGCCGGAGAACTTAATGCAGAGACTTTCATTGAGGGAATTATTATCGGGTTTATTATTCTTTGGGTATCAAGGTCAGCTCTCGGTGGTTCGAAATATTTTAGTAAAATACCTCTGGCAGTAAAATTTATTTTTTATTTTATTAAAGAACTAATCAAAGCAAATATGATAGTCGCTTATGATATTATTACTCCTAAAGATTATATGAAACCGGGAATTGTTGCGATTCCTTTAGATGCTAAATCAGATTTAGAGATAACTCTTTTTGCAAATCTGATTACTCTAACCCCAGGAACATTAAGTCTTGATGTTTCAAATGACAAAAAGACTTTGTACGTGCACGGTTTGTATGTAAATGATAAAGAAAGCTTCATAAGAGAATTGAAAGATGGACTTGAAAAAAGGTTACTTGAGGTTTTAAGATGACATTCATTGAAATTTCAGTTTATTTATCAACTATTTTAATTGGGTTATCACTTTTACTAATTTTTTTTAGAATTGTCTCTGGTCCTTCTACTGAAGACAGAATTGTAGGCTTAGATCTTTTAACATCAAATGCTATAGCTTTTATTGCTGTTTATTCAATTCAAAGTAGAACTACAACATTTCTGGACGTAGGGCTAATACTGGCATTGATAGCTTTTTTGGGAACAGTTGCTTTTGCTTTTTATCTTGAAAGGAGAACAAGAAAATGATTGAAATTCTGAGTGGGGTCTTTTTATTGTTAGGCTCTTTATTCATTCTACTATCTGCTGTTGGAATTATAAAAATGCCTGACTTATATACAAGAATGTCTGCAACAACAAAAGCCTCTACATTAGGCATTGGCCTGGTATTGATAGGAACATCTTTTTTTTGGGGAAACATTGGTATTGTTGTTCGCTCTTTAGCTATAATAGTTTTCCTATTATTAACTGCACCGGTTGCAGCTCATATTATTGGCAGGGCTGCTTATTTTGATAAAGTCCCGCTTTGGGATAAAACTCACATAGACGAGTTGAGTGGAAAATACGATGAAGATTCTCACGAATTGAAATAATACTAATTGCGAACTGAAGGAAGCGTAAACTCAAAAATGCTTCCCTCATCTACAGTACTTTTTACGTTAATATCTCCTCCATTTTTCAATAACATCTCTTTAACTAAAAGCAAACCAAGTCCTGTTCCTTTCTCTCTTTCTGTTCCTTCTGTTGACAGATTAGAATCTGAGTTGAAAATTTTCGAAATTTTTTCTTGAGGTATTCCAACCCCATTATCTATTATCTGAACTGAAACGAAGTCATCATTTTTTTGATTAACAATTATATTCACCGATGAATCTGAGTATGAGTACTTTATTGCATTAGAGAGAAGGTTCATTAGAACAGAAGTGATCATTTTCTTGTCTGCAAAAACATTAAAATCCTTTTCAATGTTTTTTTCAATACGAATATTTTTTTGTGAAGAGAAATTATACAAAACATCCAATGCATTGTTTATAACATCTGTCAGGATAAATTGTTCCGGAGTATAAACCATTTTACCAGATTGAATTCTTGTCCAATCTAATAGATTTTCTACTAATTTATACTGGTTGTTAACAGCTTTGTCCAAATTTTCAGTTAATTTCTTCATCTGTTGATTATCTGATTTAGATGTTTCTTCCTTTAATAATTCTGTAATTCCAAGTATTCCCAAAAAAGGACTTTTAAGATCGTGTGATATTATTGAGAAAAATTTGTCTCGTTCTTTATTTAACGAAATCAATTTCTGATTTATTTCAGATAGATTTTGTCTTGACTTTCTTACCTTCAAGTAAAGAACAACAGCGCTAAACAAAAGAATCATTATTAATGATGAAAAAACAATCAGATATTTCTGAATTTTAATTTGAACTTCGTTTTTTTCTTCAAGATATTTAATTTCTTTTTCTTTCTCTTCTAATTGTCTTTTCGCATTTGAAACAGCCGCTTCTCTTTTAACATTCTCATTATAAATTGAATCGCTAAAAGTTTTGAATTCCTTGAAATAATTAAGTGCTGACTTATAATCTCCAATATTTTCGTAAGCAGTGGATATTCTTGATAATATGGAAGTCATAGGTCTGATTGCATCAAATTCCTTATAAATTTCCAAGGCTTGTTTAAATTTATCAATTGCATTTTTATAATCTTTTTTAGAAAGATAAATTCGCCCCAACATACCTAAATCAGAAGCTATTCCTCTTTTATCATTAAAAGAACGTCTTATTTGTTCAGATTTATACATATAATCAATCGCTTTATCATAATCCCCAAGCCGATTGTAAATAACAGCAAAATTGTAATAAACGCCGGGAATATTTACAAGAAAATCTCTTTGAAGAGAAATATCATAAGCAACTTTGTTAAAATTTAATGCATCGTTATATTTTTTTTGATAAATTTTAATGATAGTAAGATGTTCATTGGCTAAACAAATACCCTCAGAATCATTATTCTCTTTAGCAAGGTTAAGTGCCTTATATGAAAGATTTTCTGCCTCTTTTATGTTGTCAAGAATATAGTTTAGAATACCTAAGTAATTGATTGCAAGTATTTGATTATGAATATCTTTATTTCTCGTTGAAATAGCCAAAGCATCATCAAAAAGTTTTAACGATTGATCTAATTCGCCAAAAGGAATTTTACTTCTGCCAATTCTTATAAAAGAGTCAGCTATTTTAGAACTATCTTTTATCTTTTTCGAGAGCTCTAAACCCTTTTCAAAATATTCAAGAGCAGCTTCGCTTTGAGATGTCTTTGAATAACATTCTCCTAAAGTCAAATAAGTTGTTATTAATGCACTTTTATCATCTAATCTTTGAACAAGTGAGAGGATACTATCCTTTTCAAGCAAGGCTTTATTAGGTTGATTTAAAGACAAATAATCAATAAGTTCTAAATACGCATTAATTTTATCTTTACCTGAAGAAATTTTCACTTTTTCTTTAAGATTATCTGTTTTCTCAATAATCCTTGAATCCTGCGGATGTGCTGAAGCTATAAGAAGAGTGATAAAAAATATAAAAATTGTTTTCATAATCTTGAAAATTATACATTGAAATATAGTTATTTTTTTTTGCATCCAATAGTTCAGAGTTTTTTTATCTTTAAAAATATAACCATTGCTTTTAAAGACACTTAGACAAATTATTATCGAAATTATTTTCAATAAGTTATAGGATTATAATATGAAATACAGAAAAATTGGAAAAACAGACATATCAATTTCTGAAATAAGTCTTGGCTGCTGGACAATGGGCGGACTTAATTGGGTTAATGGAATACCAAATGGTTGGGCGAATGTTGATGAACGCGAAATTGCTGAAGCTATAAACTATGCGATTGATAATGGAGTTAATCACTTTGATAATGCAGATGTTTATGGTAATGGCAGAGCCGAAAGAATGCTGGCAAGAATTCTTGGAAAAAGAACTAATGATTTTATAATCGCTACAAAAGTCGGTTGGTTTCCCGGAACTGCAGAGCATCCTTATGAACCACAACATATCCGGCATCAATTGGAACAATCGCTTGTAAATCTAAAACGAGATTATGTTGATATTTATTATTTCCATCATGGTGATTTCGGAGTAAATGATATTTATCTCGATGATGCGATTGAGGTGATGTATCGTTTGAAGGAAGAAGGAAAAGTAAGAATAATTGGTCAATCAGCTTATAGCCACTCAGACTTTGAAAAATTAATTCCAAAAGTCAAACCCGATGTAATTCAGAGTTTTTCAAGCGCACTTGATTACAGATTTTTAAAAGAAGGGACGCCAACACGAAAACTTTTAGATGAGTACCAAATTTCTTTTATAGCTTTTGGACCTTTAGCTCAAGGTATATTGCTTGGTAAATATTCTTCATCGAATCCGCCTCATTTTGAATTCGGAGACCATCGGGCAAATGCAGATAGATTTAAACCAGAAAACCTCGCTAAAATTGAACCAAAAATTGAATTGCTAAAACAAAAATTCGGAAGTTCGAATTACCAATTAGCCAGAGCTGCTCAACAATTTCTTTTACATTTTGCTCAGGTCGGTGCAGTAATCCCCGGATTTAGAAATCTTGAACAGGTTAAATCAAATCTTTTCGCAGCAGATAAACCATTAAGCGACGAAGAGTTTGAATTTGTTGTGAGAGTATTTGGGGAATGATTGGGTTTTTTTTGTTGGGGGTTGAAGTTAAAGTTTAAGTTAAAGATTAAGAGTAAGAGAATGAGAATGTAAGGGTGGATTATACAAAGTCATAAGATTTTCATTATCTTTAAAAAATAATTGTAACATTTAATAAAATTTTGATGTCCTTTTATTTTAGAAAATTCTGTTCATCAACACTATTTTTGAAATAAAAACTTAATAACTTATCTGGTTTTGAAATGCAATGAAATAATGGGTGGACTAATTTTTGAAAAAATACATTGCCTAAAAACTAAAATGGCTTGATAATTTCTTTTTATGAATAAATCTGTTAAAATTTTTATGTCATTCATCGGTGTAAATGATGCCGGTGATCTAATAGGACGTAAAGATGGCGCGATTTTAACAGCCTTAAAAAATGACCAATTTGATGAAGTAGTTTTACTTTGGAATGATAATGTAAATGCAAATATCGAGTTTGGAAAAGTTGCAAAATATTTAAAGAAAGAAATTCTTTCACGAAAACTTGCCGATAAAGTCAATTTGGTTAAACTCAATATCAAAGATGTAACTGACCATAACGAGATATATAAACAACTAAAACAATTTTGTGACAATCTCAATAAAAGCCCTCAATTTAGTTATATAGCAGCAATCAGCTCAGGAACACCAGCAATGCAGGTTTGTTGGATATTACTTGCAGAATCAGGAGATTTTTCTGAAACTAACCATCTGCAATTAATAAAAGTATTAGACCCTAAATTTGGGATTTCAAAAAACATTCCTGTAAAAATTGATACTTCTCTACCACAGATTGTCAGATTGAAAAGTGAACTGGTAAATCTAAAAAAGGAGCTTATTCCCGTTGCCAATATATCAATCACAAAGGCACAATTAAAGATTGGTAATGAAATAATTCCACTATCACCTATTGAATTATCTTATTATAAATATTTTGCTGAAAGAGTTATAAACGGCAAAGGATCAGAAAAATTTTCTGGCTTTAATACATCGAATGAATTTTTAAAAAGAATAATTGAAATTCACAGAGAAATTTTCCCTGACCTTGATAGCAACAGATTTGAAATTGAAAACATCCTGAAAAAAGGAATAGGGCTTTCGATTTATACTTTCAGAGGTAATATTTCTAAATTAAATAATAAAATAAAATCTGTAATTAAAAATGACTTAGTGGCTGATAATTTTATTATTAAAGCTGAAGGCAGAAGAGGTGCCAAATTTTATGGTATAAAAGCGCCTGCTGAAAAGTTTGTGATAGGAAAATAAAATTGCAGCAACATTGCCATAATTTTTTTTAATTTTTTAGTTACTATATTCAAATAGAAATATTAACGACATAAACATTCATTTAGGGAGTAAACGGGATTTGGATTCATTTTCTACCGAACAAGATGCAAGAATTATAATTGATGACTTGCTTAAAACTGCAGGGTGGGATCTTAAAGATAAGTTTCAAGTTCGCACCGAAGTACCAATTCATTCAGACAATATTGATAATGTTTATGAAACTCAACACTATTTCCCGAATACTGATCCTATTAAAAGAAGCAAAATGCTTGGAAGAGCTGATTATGTTCTTTATGATCGTGATGGCAAACCTCTTGCAGTAATCGAAGCTAAAAAATCGGCTTTACATCCTTATAGTGCTAAGCAACAAACATTACCTTATGCTAAAGCTATTGATGCACCATTTATTTTCTTAACTAATGGAGAACTAATTTATTTCTGGGATTATACGAATGACGATGCTCGTATTATTAACTCTTTTTATTCACAAAAGGATTTAGAAAGACTTTTATATCAACGTAGAAATAAAATTCCTTTGGTTCAAATACCAATACCGGAAACCTATATCAAACAGGGTGTTATTAGAAAGGTTCGTGATTATCAAAAAGATGCTATGCGAGCACTTGATCATTCTTTTGAATTGGGTAAGAGAAGATTTTTAATTGAGCTGCCAACTGGTACAGGAAAAACTGATTTAATTGTTTTATATATTAAAAGATTAATTGAAGCAGGCAGAGCAGATAAGATTCTGTTCCTTGTTGATCGGGAACAACTCGCTAAACAAGCTTTAGATGCTATTCAAGATATATTAAAACAATACAGCAGTTATTGGTTAAGACCAGGTGTTTCTAAAGAGGAAAAACAAATTACCGTTTCTCTTCTGCAAACTATGATTTCCCGATATCCAGAATACACCAGTGGGTATTTTGATGTTGTAATAGCTGATGAATGTCATCGTTCAATTTATGGAGCTTGGCAAACTGCACTGACGCATTTTGATGCTTTCCACATTGGTTTAACCGCAACACCTTCAATGTACATTGAAAAAAATACCTTTGATTTTTATCAATGCAAGAATAATACTCCCGATTTTTCATTGCCAATTAAAACAGCTTTTGAAAAAGAGTATCTGGTTCCATATAAGTTTGCTGAAAGAATTACCAAACTTATTACTGAAGGAGCAGATATTGACGAAGAACATTATGACCCGGCTGAATTTGAAAGAAAATGGACAAATGAAAAGACTAATCGTTTAATGATGGAAGAATTTGATAAGTTGGCTTGGGAAAATTATAAAGAACTTGCTCCAAAACAGGAAAAAGGACCAGGCAAAGCAATTATTTTTGCAATAACCAAAAACCATGCAACACGATTGGCTATGATATTAAACGAACTGCATCCTGAATTTCGCGGTCAATATGCTGAGGTTATTACAAGTGATGTTGCTAATGCAGATGATCTTATTCGTAAGTTCAAACGAGAAGATTATCCGATGGTAGCTGTAAGCGTTGGAATGCTCGATACAGGTTTTGATTGCCCGGAAGTGCTTCATCTTGTAATGTGTCGTAGAGTTCGTTCACCTATTCTGTATCAGCAAATGAGAGGTAGGGGAACTAGAACCTGTCAAAGAATAGAAAAAAAGAAATTTATGATTTACGATTTCTTTGGCAATCACGAATATTTCAATGACAGCGAAATTGACATTTTCACTGGCTCTGGTTACGGCCGAGCATACGAAACAAAACCTCTTAAGCCTAAATCGTTAAAAGAATTAATTGAACTTGGACTTGACGATGAATGGCTTTATTCAGTAAGATATGTTGAAGTGGGACCTAACGGTGAAAAGATTGATAAAAAAGAATATATCAGTAATTGGGAACAAACCATTCAGCAACAATACAAAGACGATCCTCTCATAGAAAAAATTATCAATGAAACCAATGCCAGCCCTGATGAAAAATTTAAATATGAACTGACCTCAGAAGAAGAGGATTTATTGGCTAAAAAATTAAATAGCCCTGAGATGTATTTTAATGAAGATAACCTTAGAAAAGCGTATCAAAATCCAGGTGGAAATCTAATAGATTTTATTAAATATGCGCTTAAACTAAAACAGCAAAAACCTAAAGAAGAAATAATAACTGAAAATTTTCACGCCTGGTTAGTAAGAAAATCTTTTACACCAGAGCAAGCTCAATATCTTTCAATGCTTAAAAATCGTGGTATAGTTAAAGGTAAAATCGAAGTTGATGAATTATTTAAACCACCCCTTTCAATTTTGAATGCAGCTAATCTTGGAATTGAATTATTTGGTGAAGAAGGGTTAAAACAAGTAATCTCAGATATGAACGAAACAATTTTTTCTATAAAAGCAGGTT
>Ga0308414_1001333_pt1 | contig 16117 bp, 11 predicted proteins | sample HotsprSampleOS50_FD_205667 | JGI IMG/M metagenome (GOLD analysis project Ga0308414, IMG submission 205667) | Hot spring phototrophic mat microbial communities from Octopus Spring, Yellowstone National Park, Wyoming, United States - 20090730_OS50 ... | reverse complement strand
GCCGGCCGCCGCGCCGAGCACCAGCAGGCAGCCGATGCCGAACCAGATCCGGTGCCGCATCACCGCGATCAGCGCCCGCGAGTAGGCGATGCGAATCCTGGCGTTGAAGCGGTCGCGCAGCTTCTGCATGCGCGAGCTGGCCGGGCGGAAGCGCAGTGCGGTGACGTGGGTCGGCAGCATCCAGAACGCCTCGACCAGCGAGATCAGCAGGGCGAGCGTGACCACGAACGGGATCACGAACATGAACTTGCCGACGATGCCCGGCAGCAGCATCAGCGGCAGGAAGGCGGCCAGCGTGGTGAGAATCGACGAGGTCACCGGCGCGAAGACCTCGCGCAGCGCCGCCAGCGACGCCGCGAGCGCCTGCGCGCCGCGCTGCACGCGGTAGTAAATGGCCTCGACCACCACCACAGCGTCGTCGACGATCATGCCGAGCGCGATCACCACCCCCAGCAGCACCGAGATGTTCAGCGTGTAGCCGAGCGCGTACAGCAGGGCGAAGGTGCCGGCGAGCGAAAACGGAATGCCGATGCCGACCAGCAGCGCGATGCGGGTGCCGAGGAAGGCCCAGCAGACCAGGATCACCAGCAGCAGGCCAAGCAGGGCGTTGTTCTGCATGATGCGGATGGCGTCGGTCGTCGGCACCGTCTGGTCGTCGGTCAGCACGAGCCTCAAGCCCTGCGCCGCCAGCGTCGCGTTGCGCCGCTCGATGTACTGGCGCAGCCGCTCGACGAGCTGGATCGTGTTCGTGTAGCTCTTCTTGTTGACCGCCAGCGAGATCGCCGGCCGTCCGTCCGAAGACGACAGTTGCGTCGCCCTAGCCCCGCTGCGCGTGACCCGCGCCACCGCGTCGAGCGTGACGCCCGGCGTGGGCTCGCCGCGGCGGGGCACCGGGATGCGGGCGAGGAAGTCTGGGTCGGCCTCGGCGCCGACCACGCGCACGATCCACTCCGAGCCCGCCGTGCGCGCGGTGCCGGCGGAGGTGTCGCGGAACCACGCCGCCACCGCGTCCGCCACGTCGGCCGCGGTGAGGCTGCGCGAGGCCAGCCGCGCGGCGTCGAACTCGACCCGCAGCTCCGGCTTGCGCAGACCGGACGCCACCACCTGGTCGACGCCGGCGATGCGCTCGAGGTCGTCCTTGATCTGCGTGGCGGCGTAGCGCAGCGTCTCGTCGTCGGCCTGCCCCAGCAGCAGCAGTTGCGCCGTCGGAAAGCCGTTGCTGGTGGTGATCTCGACCACGTCCGGCTGCTCGGCCTCGCGCGGCAGGTCGCGGTTGGCCTTGGCCTGGATCTCGCGCCGCAGGTCGGTGACGCGCTTGTCGAAGGTGGCCGCGTCCAGTTCGCGGAAGCGCACCAGGATGCTGGAGACGCTCTCGCGCGAGGTCGAGGTGACGAAGCGCAGGTCGGCGAGGTTCTTCAGCGAGTCCTCCAGCGGCCCGGTGACCAGCTTCTCGACGTCCTCCGCCGACGCGCCGGGCAGCACGGTGACGATGGAGACCCAGTTGAAGTTGATCTCCGGGTCCTGCTCGCGCGGCATCGCCAGGTAGCCGGCTACCCCCAGCCCGATCACCAGCGCGAACAGCACGTTCGCCAGCGGGTGGTTGCGGATCAGCGCTTCGAGCCAGCGCATCGGCGCTTACCGGCTGCGACGGCCGCGCGCCGGGCATCCTGCCGCCGGGCCAGCGCTGCGCTGCGATCGACCCTTGGCGCCGGCCAAGGCCGCTTCGCCGGTCCGCGCGTGCAAGGCGCGGCGGCGCGCGGCCGGCGCGGGCCGGCTGCCTGCAGGCAGGGCGCCGTCGCGGGTGGTCGTCCGTGGGCAGCGCCATCGCGGAAGAACGCCGCTCGGGCGCGAAGGCTGCAGCGGCCGGTCGCCCGCGGTCGCGCGTGGGGCGCGGCGCAGCGGCGGCGCCCGCCGGCGGGCCGGGAGAGCTGGGGCGGTGGCCGTCATTTCGTGGCCGTCTCGACCGCCTGTCCGTCCTGCAGGGCACTGTGGCCGGAGACCACCACCAGCGCCGTCGGCGGCAACGGCGACGGCGCCGGGCGCCCGGCCTGCGCCTGCGCGATGGGCACGAACTTCGCCCGCCCGCCCTCGACCACGAAGACGCCGAAAACGGGCTCGCCGTTGCGGCCGCGCTGCACGATCAGTTCGGCCGGCAGGTGCGGCCGCGGGTCGCGCCAGTGCAGACGGCCCTCGGTGCCGGCCGGCGGCGCGTCTCTGACGAACGCCAGCCGAGCCTCGCGGGTGCGCGTGGCCGTCTGCACCGCCGGCGAGGTGCGCAGCAGCCGCAGCGGGTAGCGGGCATTCGGCGCCGCGAACTCGAACGCCACTTTCGGGCCGAGGCCGTCGGCGAGGTCGGCGGGGATCGGGCTCGCCACCTCCGGCGGCGCGGCGTCCTTCAGCACCACCAGCGGCGCACCGGGCTGCGCGATCTCGCCCACCTGGCCGGGGCGCGCCATCACGACGCCGGCAAACGGCGCCCGCACGACGGTCTTTTCCAGCGTGCGCTGGGCCACCCGCAGCGCCGCTTCGGCGTTGGCGACCTCGGCGCGGACGACTGCGGTCTCGGTCTCGCGCTGGCTGAGCGCCTCCGGCGAGATGAACTCCTGCTTTTGCAGGTCGCGGGCGCGGGCCAGTTGGCTTTCGGCCAGCGCCAGCCGGGCGCGGGCCGAGTTCAGCGCCGCCTCGGCCTGCGCCACCGCCAGTTTGGCGTCGGCGTCGTCGAGCTGCACGACGACCGCGCCGCGCGGCACCGTCTGCCCGACCTCGACCGGGATGGCGGCGATGCGGGCGGCGATCTCGGCGCCGAGGCGGCTCTCGTTGCGGGCCACCGCAGCGGCCGGCGCGTCGCGCTCGGGAAAGAAATGGACCGAGGCGGCCGGGGCGGTCGTCACTGGGACGCCCTGCGACTGAGCGGCGACCGGCGTCGCGGCGAGCGAGGCAACGAGCAGGAGAATGGGAAAGGCGTTCACAGGCGAGGCAGGGGCGGCGGGGCGAAGGCCGCGGAGCGTCGGCATTGTGCCGCACTGCAACGTCCGGCCCATGTCACGCCGGGGGAACCGCCCCGGTTGCCACGGGCGCGCGGCGCCTACGGTCCAGCGTCGCGGCCAGTGCGGCGTGGAGCATCGGGTCGCCCCCGCGCTCGCAGTGCGCCGCGTCCTGCGAGCCGTCGCGGCGGGACGGACCGCGCTGCGATCGGGATCGACGGGGCGACGCGGGTTTGCCCAGCCGCTGCGCGATCATCGTGCGGCTGAAGCGCGCGCAGCTCCAGCGGCCCCGTCGACCGTTCGGGATAGCCGATCGGCGCGGGGGATGACGTGGCGGTTTGCGCGCCGCACAATCGCTGCACGCCTGCCCGACCCGCTGCCATGCGCTTCCGCGTTCGCCACCTGACGACCTACACCTACTCGGAGCCGGTCCGCCTCGGCCCGCATCGTCTGCGGCTGCGTCCGCGGACGGGCGACGGCGGCGAACTGCTGCGCTTCGCGCTCGAGATCGATCCGCCGCCGGCAGGCCGCAGCGAAGGGCTCGACGCCGACGGCAACAGCGTCACCCGCGTCTGGTTCGCTGGCGAGACGACGCGGCTGGCGGTGCGCAGCGAATTCGAGTTCCGCACCGCCGCCGCCGGGGCATCCGGCACCGACAGGGTGTCCGGCACCGACGGTCTGACCGCCACGGCCGGCCCGCCGGCGCTGGCGGCCGAGCCGATGCCCTGGCCCGAACCCTACGCGCCGGCGCTGCGGCGCCGGCTGGCACCCTGGCTGGCCGACGGGGATGAAGCGCCGGCCGTGCAGCAACTGGCGCTGCAGCTGCGCGAGGGCACGCAGGACGTCGCCGAGTTCCTGCAGCGGCTCAACGCGTGGCTGCACGCCGGGATCGAACGCCGGATCCGCGACGTCGGCGCCCCGCAGGCCCCGGAGGAGACGCTGCGGCTGCGCCGCGGCGCCTGCCGCGACCTGGCGGTGCTGTTCGCCGCCGTCTGCCGCTGCCAAGGGCTGGCGGCGCGCTTCGTCAGCGGCTACCAGGCGCGCGGCCATGACGCCGCGCCGGGCGAGCGCAACCGCTACATGCACGCCTGGGCCGAGGTCTACCTGGCCGGCGACGGCTGGCGCGGCTTCGACCCGACGCACGGCAAGCCGGTGGCCGAGGCCCACGTCGCGCTGGCGGCAGCGGCGCATCCCGACGATGCCGCGCCGCTGACCGGCTACTACTTTGGCGGCGCGCAATCGCGCCTGCACGCCGAGGTGGCGATCGATGTCGACGGCTGACCCCTTCGACGCCGCGGTGCGCCGACACGACGAGCGCCTGGCCGCCGCGGGCCTGTCGATCTGGGTCGGCTCGGAGCCGACCTTCACCGACCGCATGGCGCAGACGCCGGAATGGCTGAGCGCCGCCCTCGGCGGCGACAAGGAGGCACGCGGCCAGGCGCTGCTGCGCCGGCTGGCGCGGCAATGGCCGGGCGGCGTCGTGCTGCGCAGCGTCGGCCGGCGCTATCCCGGCGAGGGCGCGCCGCGCTGGAACGTCGGCCTGTATCGCCGCCGCGACGGCGCGCCGCTGCCGGCGTTGCCGCCCGACCCGCTGCTGGCGGTGCCGCATCCGCTGCCAGCGGAGACGCCGGATGCGCTGCCTGGGACGCTACGCGATCCCGCGCCAGCGATGCCATCCGATGTAGTGCCGGCGTTGCCGCTCGATCCGCTGCTGGCCGTGTCGCCCCATCCGGCCCCGGCGGTGCCACGTGATCGATTGCCGGCGGTGCCATGCGGTTCGGAGCCGGCGTTGCCGCCCGATGCGGTGCTGGCCGTGCCACCTCGTCCGGCTTCGGAGGCGCCACCCGAACCGGTCCCGGCGGCGCTACCCGAGCCGATGCCGGCGGACGCGGGCGCAGGCGATGCCGCAGCGTGGGCGGGCGCGCTCGCCGCGGCGTTCGCCGCCGAGGGCTGGCAGGTCGATCTGACCGCTGCCGAGGCCGGTGGGCATCGGCTGGCGGTGACCTTCGCCGCGGGCGCCGCACCCTGCGTCTTCGCCCTGCGCGCGGGCGTTCCAGCGCAGCCGCTGCGGCTCGAGTTGCCGCCGCTCGACGGGGTGCCGCGGTGGCTTACGGTGCTGCGCTGCGTTGCGGATGCCGCCGCGCGCTGCCGCCTGACGGCGCTGGTCGTCGCCGGCGAGCCGCCGCCGGTGGATGACACCGTCGAGCTCACCACCATCACCCCGGATCCGGCGGTGATCGAGGTCAACTCCGCGCCGAGCGCGAGCGCGGCCGAGTTCCTCGCCCGCAGCCGCCAGATCTACGCGGCGGCGGCCGGACTCGGGCTGGCGCCCTATCGGCTGTACTACAACGGCGCCGTGGCCGATTCCGGCGGCGGCGGCCAGATCACCCTCGGCGGACCATCGCCCGAGGCCAGCCCGTTCATCCGCGCGCCGCGCCTGCTGCCGCGGCTGGTGCGGTTCTTCAACCGCCACCCTTCGCTGTCGTATCTGTACGCGCACGACTTCGTCGGCAGCAGCGGCCAGTCGGTGCGAGCCGACGAGCGCGGCAGCGGCGCCTTCGACGAACTGGCGCTCGCGCTCGAGCTGCTCGACCGCCACCCCGACTCCGGCCCCGCGCTGCTGTGGCAGAGCCTGGCGCCGTTCCTGTCCGACGCCGCCGGCAACAACCACCGCGCCGAGATCAACATCGAGAAGCTCCACAACCCGTTCCTGCCCGGCCGCGGCAGGCAGGGGCTGGTCGAGTTTCGCGCCCTACGCATGCAGCACACGCCGGAGCGCGCCGCGGCGCTGGCCTGCCTGCTGCGCGCGGTGGTGGCGATGCTGGCGAAGACCGACGGCCCGCTGCCGCTGATCGACTGGGGCCGCGAGCTGCACGAGCGCTTCGCGCTGCCGTTTTACCTCGAGCGCGACCTGGCCGAGGTGCTTGCCGCGCTCAGCGGCGCGGGATTCGGCCTCGGCGAAGAGATCGAGTCGGTGCTGCGCCGGGACGAGTTTCGCCACTGGGCCGACCTGCGCCTGCCCGGCGCGGTGCTGCAACTGCGGCGGGCGCTGGAGTTCTGGCCCCTGCTCGGCGACGCGGCCAGCCCCGAGCAGGGCGGCCCCTGTCGCCTGGTCGATGCCAGTACGGCGCGCGTCGAGCTTCGGCTGCGCCCGGTCGCCGATCCGGCATTCCCCGGCGACTGGCATGACTGGCAGGTGGCCTGCGCCGGGACCGCGCTGCCGCTGCGCCGCGAGCGCGATGCCGACGGCGAGCTGAGGGTCTACGGCATCCGCTACCGCAGCTTCGCGCCCGCCTGGGGGCTGCATCCGGCGCTGCCGGCGCAGGCACCGGTGACGTTGCGACTGCGGCACCCGGCACTGGCCGAGGAGCGAGTCGTCACGCTGCACGAGTGGCGGCCCGACGGCGAGGCCTATCCGGGGCTGCCGGCGGATCTCGACGACGCGGCCCGGCGCCGCGCGCAGCGGGTCACCGTCTGCAGTGCGCCGCCGATGCCGGAGGCGTTTGGCGCGGGCGGCAACGGGCGAGCGCCGCGGGCCGGTACTGGCGGCGACCGCGGGGCGCTCGGACTCGGCCCCTACTGCGCCGACCTGCGCTACGCCGGCGGCCCGCTCGGCGAAACTGCGCCGATCGGCTGACGCACCGCGGCGGTCCAGGCGATCGGCGCCGGCGGCGACGGGCGAGCGTTCGCGCTCGGCGCGTCCTGCCTCGACCGACGCTCGACAGGTCGGCCCGCCCGATGCGGCCGCGCCGCGCCGCCTGCGCGGCGGCTGCCATGGCGGATCGTGCCCCCTATACTGCTGCGACGTCCGGCCGGCCATCGCGGCAGGCGGGCGCCCGAAGCCGCCTCGCCGTGCAGATCGCCTCTCACCGCTACGCCGATGCCCTGGTCGCCGCACCGGTCGGCGGCATCGATCACGTCAGCGCGCCGCATTTCGAGTACGCGCTGGCGTCGATGCTGGCGCAGGCCGGCAACGGCGCGCTGGTGCTCGACTTCTCCGGCGTCGACTACATCAGCAGCGCCGGGTTGCGCGTGCTGATGATCGCCGCCTCGAAGATGAAGGCGCAGCAGGGCCGGCTGGTCGTCTGCTCGCTGCGCTCGGTCGTGTCGGAGATCTTCGCCATCAATCGCTTCCATCGCGTGCTCACCGTCAAGCCGACGCTGGCCGATGCGCTCGAGCACGTCTCGCCGGCGGCGTTGGCGGCGTACCGGTCTGCGGACGAGGGCCCGGCGGCGCCGTGAAGGCGGTCCGCTTCTGGGGCACGCGCGGCTCGTTGCCTGTGGCGCTGACCGTCGCCGGCGTGCGCGCCAAGCTCGCCGCCGCGCTGCGAGCGGCCAGCGGCCGCGCCTTCGCCAGCGAGGCCGAGCTCGAGCGCTTTCTCGACGGCCTGCCGTTCGCCACCGCCGGCACTTACGGCGGCCACAGTTCGTGCGTCGAACTCGACACTGGCGGGCCCGACTTCTTCGTCTGCGACATGGGCAGCGGGCTGCGGCCGTTCGGCCAGTCGGCGGCGGCGCGGCGGCGCGGCGCCGGCGGCCAGACCTTCCATATCTTCCAGTCGCACCTGCACTGGGACCACATCATGGGCCTGCCGTTTTTCGTGCCGGCCTTCGTCCCAGGCAATCGGGTCGTGATCTACGGCGGCCACGGCGAGCTCGAAGCCGCGCTGCGGCGGCAGCAGGAGCCGCCGTCGTTCCCGGTGGACTTTTCGGTCTTCTGCGCGGCGATGCAGTTCGTGCGCCTGGAGCCCGGCCGCGACTACGACGTCGCCGGCGTGCGCGTGCGCTGCCTGAAGCAGCGGCACAGCGGCGATTCCTACGGCTACCGCTTCGAGTCGCAGGGCCGCGCGGTGGTGTACTCGACCGATTCCGAGCACCCGCTCGTCGATCCCGCGCACAGCGGGCAGTTCGTCGACTTCTTCCGCGACGCCGACCTGGTGATCTTCGACGCCATGTACTCGCTCGCCGACGCCATCTCGGTCAAGGCCGACTGGGGCCACTCCAGCAACGTGGTCGGTGTCGAGCTGTGCCAGCTCGCCGGCGCCCGCCACCTTTGCCTGTTCCACCACGAGCCGGTGCTCGACGACGCCGCCATCGACGGCGTGCTGGCCGAGACGCGGCGGCTCGAAGAGATAACCCGCCGCGGCGCGCCGCTGCGCGTCAGCGCCGCCTACGACGGGCTGGAAATCGCGTTGTGAGCGCGGTCGGGCCGGTGGGCGGCCGCGGCGGCCGCGCCCGGCTCGCCGGCGCCGTTGCGCTCGCCGCCCTCGCCGCCGCCGTGTGGCTGCAGGCGCCGTGGGCGGAGCCGCTGCGCACCGCGTGGTTCGACACGCAGCAGCGGCTGCTGCCCCGGCGGGTCGGCACGCTTTCGGCCACCGTGGTCGAGATCGACCAGCGCAGTTTGGCGACGATCGGCCAATGGCCGTGGCCGCGCACGCGGCTGGCCGAACTGCTGCGCGCGATAGACCGGGCGAAGCCGGCGGCCATCGGCGTCAACGTCCTGATGCCGGAGCCCGACGCGCTGTCGCCCGAGCGCCTGCTCGCCAATTTGCCCGGTGCCGGTCCGGCACTGGCCGCGGCCCTGCAGGCGCTGCCTGCCAACGACGCCGTGCTCGCCGCTTCGGTCGAAGACGCGCGCGCCGTGCTCGCGGTGGCCGGTATGCCTTCGGCCACCGGCATCCGGCTGCGCGCGGTGCCGGTGGCGGTGCGTCCGGCGGCAGCGGCCGAGCCGCTGCTGCGCTACGTCGGCGCCGTGGCCAGCATCGACGAGCTGAATCGCCGCGCCGCCGGCTGGGGCCTGATCTCCGCCGATCCCGCCGCCGGCCCGGTGCGCCGCATCCCGCTGCTGGCGAGCATCGACGGCACGCTGGTGCCGACGCTGGCCGTCGAACTGCTGCGGGTGGCCGCTGGCGTGCCGGCGCTGCGGCTGGAGGCGACCGGCGGCAGCCTCTCGCTGTCGATCGGCGACCTGCGCCTGCCGCTGGAGCCCGACGGGCAGCTCCGCGTCTATTTCTCCGGCCATCTGCCGGAACGCTTCGTCTCGGCGGTCGACGTCCTCGAAGGCCGCGCCGACCCGGCGGCTCTGCACCGGCAACTGGTGCTGGTGGGGCTGACCGGCATCGGCCTGCACGAGTACCTGGAAACGCCGCTCGGCCAGCGGCTGGCCGGCGTCGAGATCCAGGCGCAACTGCTGGAGAACCTGATCGACGGCACCTGGCTGGCTCGGCCCGCCTGGGCGCCGCTCGCGGAGGCGCTGGCGCTGCTGCTCGTCGGCGCCGCGCTGCTGTGGCTGACGCCGCGTGCGCGGCCGATTGCGGCGGCGGCGGCGCTGGGCAGCGTGGCGCTGCTGGGGGCGGCCTCGCTCGCTGCCTTCCGCTCGCAGCGGTGGCTGCTCGATGCCGCCACGCCGGCGGCGAGCCTGCTGCTGCTGTTCGGGCTGCTGCTGGTGCTCACGCTGGCCGAGGCCACGCGGCAGCGGCGGGCGCTGCAGCGCGTGGTGCAGGCGCAGCGCGAGCAGGCGGCGCGCGTCGCCGGCGAACTGGAGGCGGCGCGGCAGATCCAGAACGCCGCGCTGCCGCCGCCGGAGCGTCTGCGCGGCGACCGCCGCGTCGAAGTCGCGGCGCTGCTGGCGCCGGCGCGCGAAGTCGGCGGCGACCTGTACGACTACTTCATGCTCGATGACCGCCGCCTTTTCTTCCTGATCGGCGACGTCGCCGGCAAGGGCCTGTCGGCGTCGATCTTCATGGCGGTGAGCAAGGCGCTGGTCAAGAGCGTGACGCTGCGCATGCCGCTCGACGGCGCCGACGCCGACGGCGGCGTCGGCCGCATCCTGCGCGCCGCCAACGCCGAGGTCGCGCGCGACAATGCGAAGAGCCTGTTCGTCACAGCCTTCGCCGCCATCGTCGACCTCGACCGCGGCGAGCTCTGCTACTGCAACGCCGGCCACGACAACCCGTACCTGCGGCCGCCCGGCGGCGCCGCGATGGCGCGCCTGGAAGACGGCGACGGTCCGCCGCTGTGCGTCGTGCCCGACTTCCCCTACGAGGGCGCGTGCCGGCCGCTGCAGGCGGGCAGTCTGCTGGTGCTGATGACCGACGGCGTGGCGGAGGCACGCAACGCCGCCGGCGAGCTGTACGGCGCCGAGCGCGTGCAGCGCGTGCTGCGGGCGCTGCCCGCGGGCGCCACCGCGGCGCGCGCCGTGCAGGCCCTGCGCGACGACGTGGCGAGCTTCGTCGCCGGTGCTGAGCCCGCCGACGATCTCACCGTGCTCGCGCTGCGCTGGCTCGGACCAGCGGCAGCCGCCGCGTGAGCATTCGGCCGGCGCCCGATTAGCGCACCACGATTTCGACGCGGCGGTTCCGCGGCTCGGCCACGCCGTCGGCGGTCGGCACCGCCGGCTCGCGCTTGCCGCGACCGGCGGCTGCCACGCGGTCGGCTGGCACGCCGCGCGCGATCAGCGCCCGGCGCACCACCTCGGCGCGACTGCGCGACAACGGGTCGTTGACGGCGTCGGTGCCGACGCTGTCGGTGTGACCGATCGCCACCACGTCGGGCACCGGCCGGCGCGCGATCTCGGCGAACACTTCCTCGAGCAGCAGCTTCGAGTCCGGCGTCAGCTCGTCCTTGCCCTCGACGAAGTACAGCGTGAAGCGCGCCGGCGGCAGCGGCCGCGCCGCGATCACGGCGCCGAACTGCGCCTGCACCTCCTGGGCGCTGGACTGGAACGGCCGCAGGCCCTCGGCGGTCAGGTGGGCGGCCGCGTAGGGCTGGTCGAGTACGTGCGTCTGCGAGCCCTGCGTCACCGTGACGGCCGTCTGACGGCCGCCGGCGTCGGGCAGTAGCACGACGGTGGCCAGCGGCGGCGCCGGCGGCGTGGCGCAGGCGGCCAGCCCGAGCGCCAGCAGCGCGCTGGCGAGGCGGCGGATCACGGCACCGCGACGGCGAACTCGGTCCCGCGCACGCCCAGCACCGCCGCCGGTGTGCGCAACGTCATCGCCTCCGGCGACTGTCGCGCCAGCCGGCCGGAGACCACCGCCAGCGTCCCGCGCTCCAGGCGCGAGTCGAAGCGGCCCTGGTGCGTCGTCGGGTCGAAGTCGAAGCGCTCCAGCGCCAGCACGCTGTTCGGTCCGATCGAAAGCAGCGAGTCGTCGCGCATGGTGATGCCGGCGTAGCCGTCGGCGCCGGTGCGCACCACGTCGGCGGCGGCCAGCGGCATGCCGACCTGCACCGAGAGCGCGCGGCCGCCGCGGTCCACCGACACCTGCCCCTTGGCGGTCTTGATCTGGCCGATGCCTTCCGCAGCGACGGCGCTACCGGCGGCGAGCAGCAGGGCCAGCGGCAGCGCGCCGGCCAACAGGCGGGAGAGCAGAACCATCGTCGGCTCCTCGTGACGGGTGGCCGCACTGTACCGCGGCGGGCCTGTGCAATAGTGGGGCCGATGAATGCCGAAGCGCAGTGCGTCCTGCCCGCCCGCCTGTCGAGCCTGGCGGCGGCGACGGCATTCGTCGCCGCCTTCGCTGAACGCTGCGGCTTGGCCCCCGAAGACGGGTTGCGGCTGCGTCTCGTCGTCGAGGAGCTGTTCGCCAACACCGCCACCCACGGCGCGCAGGGCGCCGCCGACGTCGAGGTGCGCCTGACGTTGGCCGCCGCGGCGGCGCAACTGCGGCTCGTCTACGAGGACAATGGCCCGTCGTTCGATCCGCGGGCGGCGGTGGCGCAGGGGCAGGCCGGCCACGAAGCGCAAGCCGAGCCGCGCATCGGCGGGCTCGGTCTGCTGCTCGTGACCCAGATGGCTGCGCGCATCGACTACGCGCGCGACGGGCGGTGGAACCGGTTGACCGTCGAACTGGCGCGGTGCCGGTAGAGGCGGCAGAGGCGGCGCCTGATCGGGCCGGAGCCAAACGTCGAGCTACCGCAAGGATGCGTCGGAACGCGGAGGACAGGAAGATGAAGTGGGCGCTGTTCCTGTTGCTTGCCACCGCGGCGGTCATTGCCGCGGCGTGGGCTATGGGGCAGTGGCGCTGGTCAACCAAGAGCAGGGATCTGCTGGCCCGGCTCGAGGCAGCGCGCGTGCCGGCCGCACCGGAGAGATTCGACCCCCGCGAACTGGACGGTCTGCCGCCGCCGGTGGCGCGGCACCTGCGCCAGGCGTTGCCGGAAGGCACCGGCATCATCCGCGCCGTCGACGTCGTCCACCGCGGCACCTTCAACCTGAGCGCCACGGGCGAGCGGTGGCGGCCGTTCACCTCGCGCCAGCGCGTGGTGACGCGGCGCCCGGGCTTCGTGTGGGACGGCCGGGTGTCGATGCTGCCGGGCGTGTCGGTCCACGTGCACGACGCCTATGTCGATGGCGAAGGCATCCTGGAGCCGGCGGTCCTGGGGCTGCTGACGCTGACGAAGCTGCGCGACCGCGACGAGGTGGCGCGCGGCGAGCTGATGCGATTCTTCGCCGAGGCGGCGTGGTACCCGACCGCGCTGTTGCCGAGCCAGGGCATGCGCTGGGAGGCGGTGGACGATCGCAGCGCGCGCGCCACGCTGGTCGACGGCGAGCTCGTGCTGACGATGACGTTCCACTTCAGCGATGACGGGTTGATCGAGGCGATCCGCGCCGACCGACGCGGCCGCACCGTCGACGGCAGGATCGTGCCGACGCCCTGGGAAGGACGCATGTTCAACTACCAGCGGCGCGATGGCCTGCTGATCCCGCTCGACGGCGAGGTCGCCTGGCTGACGCCGCAGGGACGGCTGCCCTACTGGCGCGGCACGATCGCCGAGATCGCCTACCAGCGCTGACCGCGTGCCGGCGCGCCCGCGATGGCATCGCGGCGGCGACGCGGCTTGCGCCGGCGCCCGACGGCGGCGCGGTGACCTGGCGGGTGATTCCGCCAGGCCCATGGCAGCTCGGGTGCGCCGCCCGCTCGCGCTTCGCTTCGGCCTGCCGTTACGCGGAGGGACGTCGGCGCGGTGGTGCTACAGACGAGATCGGCGCCCGCAACGGAGGGCGCCGGCGTGCCGCTGCATGACGCGAAAACGCCCGACCGTCAGATGCGTCGGGCGCTGGAAGATGGTGGCCAAGGACGGAATTGAACCGCCGACACAAGGATTTTCAGTCCTCTGCTCTACCAACTGAGCTACTTGGCCGTCGTTTCGCTGCCGAGAGGGCGAAACCGACAGCAGCGGCAGGTCCCCCTCGCGAGGGCGCGATGTTACCCGATCCCGCCCCTGCGCCTGCGCGAGCCTCTGCCCGATCGGAGCCTTCCGGCACGGCGCCCGTGACTGCCCCAAGGCATCGGGGCCAGACCGCGCGGAGTATCGTTCGGCCCGCCGCGCCGGCCCGGCGGACCTCGCGCGGCCGACCGAAGTCCTTTGCACGCTGACGCGCCGAAAGCCCATGCCGATTGCCTTTCCCTTTTCCGCCATCGTCGGCCAGGACGAGATGAAGCTGGCGCTGCTGATCGCGGCGGTCGAACCGTCGATCGGCGGCGTGCTCGTCTTCGGCGACCGCGGCACCGGCAAGTCCACCGCGGTACGGGCGATGGCGGCGCTGCTGCCGCCGATGAAAGTGGTGCTCGGTTGCCCGTACAACTGCGAGCCGCAGGCGGCCGCCGGCTTGTGCGAGCGCTGCCGCAAGCCGGCCGGCCAGGGCAACGGGGCGCTGAAGGCGCGCGCCGTGCCGGTGCCGGTGGTCGATCTGCCGCTCGGCGCAACCGAGGACCGGGTCGTCGGCGCGCTCGATCTCGAGCGCGCGCTGGCGCAGGGCGTCAAGGCCTTCGAGCCGGGCCTGCTGGCGCGCGCGCACCGCGGCTTCCTGTACATCGACGAGGTCAACCTGCTCGAGGACCACCTCGTCGACCTGCTGCTCGACGTCGCCGCATCCGGCGAGAACGTGGTCGAACGCGAGGGCATCAGCGTGCGGCATCCGGCGCGCTTCGTGCTCGTCGGCAGCGGCAACCCGGAGGAAGGCGAGCTGCGGCCGCAACTGCTCGACCGCTTCGGGCTGTCGGTCGAAGTGAAGACGCCGGCCGAGCTGCCGGCGCGAATCGAGGTCGTGCGCCGGCGCGACGCCTTCGAACGCGACCCCGCCGCTTTCGTCGCCCACTGGCAGCGCGAGGACGAGCGGGTACGGCGACGCATCGTCGCCGCGCGCAAGCGGCTGCCCGCGGTCGCGGTGCCCGACGCGGCGCTGGAGCGGGCGGCGCAGCTTTGCCTGCGGCTCGGCACCGACGGGCTGCGCGGCGAGCTGACGCTGATGCGCGCGGCGCGCGCGCTGGCCGCGCTGGAAGGCGACGGCGAGGTCGCCGACGGCCACCTGCGGCGCGTGGCGCCATCGGCGCTGCGACACCGGCTGCGCCGCAACGTGCTCGACGACGCCGGCTCGACGACACGGGTCGAGCGGGCGCTGGCGGAGATGTTCGGCGCGGCCGAAGGGCGGTGAAGGAGGCCGTGACGCCGCCTTCGGTCGCGCATCCGCGCCACGCAGGGTGCCGACGCGGGGCCGGCGCCCCGCGCGGCCCGTTGCTTGCGTTGAGGCCGCCTCGGTGATGCGCGCAGGAACGCCCGCCGCGCCATCCGGCACGCAGGCGGCGGCCAACGCCGCACCGGCGGAAGCCTCGGGCGGGTCTGCGCTGCCGCAGTGGCCGCTGGCGCTGGCCGCGGCGGCGGTGCTGGCGGTCGATCCCGCGGGTCTCGGCGGCGCAGTTCTGCGCGCGCCGGCGGGCCCGGTGCGCGACCGCTGGCTGGAGGCCTTGCGCCGCCTGCTGCCCGCCGGGGCGCCGTGGCGTCGCATGCCGCTGCACGTGAACGACGGTCGCCTGCTCGGCGGGCTCGACCTGGCGGCGACGCTGAAGGCCGGGCGGCCGGTGGCTGAGCGCGGGCTGCTTGCGGAGGTCGACGGCGGCATGCTCGTGCTGCCGATGGCGGAGCGGGTCAGCGGCGCCACCGCGGCACGGCTGACGGCGGCGCTCGACGCCGGCGAAGTGCGGCTCGAGCGCGACGGCCTGTGCCTGCGCAGCCCGGCGCGATTCGGCGTCGTCGCCCTCGACGAAGGCGAGCCCGACGACGAGCGGCCGGCGGCGGGGCTGCTCGACCGCCTGGCATTGCATCTGGACCTGCGGCAGACGAGCTGGCGCGAGACTTACGACGACGACCTCGACGCCGCCGCCATTGCCGCCGCCCGCCGGCGTCTGCCGCAGGTGACGGCGCCGGCACGGGTGGTCGAGGCGCTGACCGCCGCCGCGGCGGCGCTGGGCATCGCCTCGCTGCGGGCGCCGCTGCTGGCGCTGCAGGCGGCGCGGGCGGCGTGCGCGCTCGACGGCCGCGCCGAGGTCGGCGACGACGATGCGGCCTTTGCCGCGCAGACGGTGCTGGCGCCGCGGGCGACCATGCTGCCGGTGCCGGCCGAAGACGCGCAGGAGCCGGAGCCGCTGCCCGAGTCTGACCAGGCGCCGCCCGACGATGGCGGGCAGGAACGCGACCGGCCGCTCGACGACGTGGTGCTGGAAGCGGCGCTGGCCGCCATTCCGCCCGGTCTGCTCGCGCAGCTGCGCGCCGGCAGCGCCGCACGCGCGCGCGCGCCCGCGACGGGTCGCGCTGGCGACTGGCAGCCTGGTCGCCTGCGCGGCCGTCCGGCGGGCACGCGACGCGGCGAGCTGCGCGACGGGCAGCGGCTGAACCTGATCGAGACGCTGCGCGCGGCGGCGCCTTGGCAGCCGCTTCGGCGCAGCGCGCTGCCGGTCGAGCCGTCCGCGCGCGTCGCGGCGGAAGGCGGCCGTGAGCAGCCTGTTCTGGAGTACTTCGTCGCGCCCGCGGGCGCCAGCGCAGAAGGGCTGGCGCCGATGCGGGCGCAAGGGGCGGCGCGCGGCGGGGCGGAAGCGGCGGCGCCCGGCGGCGTAGGAAGGTCAACTCGCGCGCGGGCGGAACCGGCGGCGCAGTTGCAGGGGAACGGGCCGGGGCACGCTGGGGCGGACGGCCCGCCGCACGCTCGGTGGGACGGAATCGCGAGGTCGCGTGTTTCGGCGGCTGCGCGCGGCGCTCCCGCCGCTGGCGGGGCGCAAACTCGCGGCACCACCGCGCCGGTCCGGGTGCTGGTGCGGCCGGAGGACTTCCGCATCGCCCGCTACCGGCAGCGGGCGCAG
>Ga0308414_1001332_pt1 | contig 16124 bp, 10 predicted proteins | sample HotsprSampleOS50_FD_205667 | JGI IMG/M metagenome (GOLD analysis project Ga0308414, IMG submission 205667) | Hot spring phototrophic mat microbial communities from Octopus Spring, Yellowstone National Park, Wyoming, United States - 20090730_OS50 ... | reverse complement strand
CATAGAAAAATTTTAAATGCTTATACTGGTTTAGGATATATCTTTGTGGGAGAAAAGTTTAGTAAAAAAATTTTACGTTGGATGATTGTTCAAATTTTAAAACTAGCATATAAACTTAAAAAACCTTTTTCTAGTTTTGAAAATCCAGACGATCAGAAAACTCTCATAGATTATAAAATTTTAAAAGAAGAAGAGAGCATAGTTTTGCCAGGTTCAGGTGTAAACGTCAATCAATTTTTTTACTCTCCTGAAGTAGAAGGTAAGCTAAAGGTCTTACTTCCAGCAAGACTAATTTATGACAAGGGAATAGTAGAATTTGTAGAAGCTGCTCGTATTTTAAAAAATAAATATCCTCAAGTTGAATTTTTATTAGCTGGAAAATTAGATCAGTCTAATCCAACTTGTATACCAGAATCCCTTCTTCAAACTTGGCAAAAAGAAAATATTCTAACTTGGTTAGGTGAAGTAAAAGATATGCCAAGTTTATATCACTCTGTTCATATTGTAGTCCTTCCATCTTATTATAGAGAAGGAATGCCTATGTCTTTAGCTGAAGCTTGTGCTTGTGGAAGAGCTTGTGTGACAACCAACACTAATGGTTGTAGAGAAATTATAAAAGATGGAGAAAATGGATTTTTAGTTCCAGTTAAAGACTCACAAAACTTATCCTTAGCCATTGAGAAACTTATAATCAACTCAGACTTACGAAAAGAAATGGGAAGAAAGGCTCGCGAAATTGTTGTTTGCGAATTTAGTCAAGAAATTGTATTTACAAAAGTAGAAAAAATTTATCAAAAACTTCTTTCTAAAAATTAGCTTTTATAGCTATATTTCCACTTCCAGAATTAGCAAAAAAAATTCCTTCAGCTACAAACTGTATAGGTCCTAAAGAAATTTCAAAACCTACAAGTCCATATCCATTGGAAAAGCTAAACTTTTGTTGAGACGTAATACGAATATCTAAATAACCTTCTTGTTTTACAACTTCTTGAAGAGTCTGAAACAGGGCAGGTGTAAGAGCGTTGGCTACTGAAGTAAAATTTGGATCTAAAGAAAGCTTTAAGGGTCCACCTCTAGCTAGTAGCACAGAGCCATCTATGTCACTTTTAACAAACCCACCTCCCCCAAAGAGAGTAAAAAATTTAAAGAATTCAAAACCTACTCTCAAGTCTACAGGTATAGAAACTACTGTCATTTCATAGTCTAAATTTGAATTTCCTACCCAAGCTCCAATGTAAGGACCAACCTTAAATTGAGTATTGTTTGCTTTTGTAACTATAAGTTGTAAATCATTTTTTAACCGATGGTAACCTACTCCCACACTCATCCCCATAAATCGAAAAAAACCCTGCTGAAGATATGGTGTAAACAACATATAACGTAAATCTAATCCATATTGGCTTATAGATAAATCTCCCTCTACTCCAAACTTTTTTGGCTGTATAAAAGTAAAATCACTTACACTAGAATTTAAACTCATACCATGAACATACAAGTTAAATCTATGAAAGTAAGTAGGAAGAACGTTTTCTTCTTCATTTTCTTTTGACTCATCATCATCTTCTTCCCAATCTTTCAGGTAGATGTCTTGACCTCCACCTTTAGTAAGTAACCATCCTAAGTTAACTCCTAAATTAAATCCAGGATTTATAGAAAAACCTACATTGGGAAGTCTGCTTAAAGTAGTTTCTTTATAAGCAAGATTTACAGGTTTATTTGTTAAAAAAGAAGCAGTTCCTCCTACTCCTACTTGGAATTTATTTAACGAACCTAGACCTACTCTTCCAGACCCTGTATTAGCCATTGCAGATGCCTCACCCATAGAACGTAAAAGTAAATCGAGATATTGAATTTTAAATTGTAAATCTAGTTCTTGGATTTGTTGTAAATAATTTTCTGGTATTGTCTTACAAATCTCTCCACTACAAGTAGCAACTGGATATAAATTTTTAACTAAAAGAAAAAATATGCTAAAAAAACTTACAAAAAAAACTTTCATACTTCTAACCCGTATCTTTAAAGTCTTGACCAAAAATTTTATCTAAAAACTCTTCTTTTTGTAAACTTTTGTGATCAATTGGGAAAAGGACTAAGTCATATTTAAGAACAATAGGTTCTATTTTAAAAATTACATTTTCAAATCTCTGTTGAACAATCTCTATACTACAATCAGGTAAATAAGTTATAAATAGTCTGCGATTTAAATTAAATAGCATATCAGTTTTTTTTAAATATTTTTGTATAGTGCTTATTATCTCTTGTATAATATTTGATATAAATTGCTCTCCCATATATTTCCCATACAAAGCTAAGTCCTCTACTAAAAACAAAGCAAGCACCCCATTTATAGACTTTGTCTTATAAGGATATGACTTCAAAGAAGATAAAAAAAATTCTTTAAATTCTGAATAAAAAGGTTTATAGACCTTGTTTTCTGTAACTGGAACAAATAAAAAAGCATTTCTGATAATTTGAAAGATTTCACGCATCTTCAGATTAGAATTTTGAATTTTAGTAGGAAATACAAAAAAACAAAAAACTCTTCTACTTTCTTCCCTATAACTTAAAGAATAAGCATAAAAAGGTACATCTTTAGAAATAAATTCTTGAAGTTTACGAATTTCAATTTCACCTGAATTAGCCTTACTTGAAAAAGCTTTTAAGTGACTCTCATACAAAGAAAGTAAATTAGATTTTTTTTTAATTTCAATTCCAAAGTTAAAGACCTCAATCCCATCTATATCTAAAAAAAATTGATAAACTGAAGAAGTTAAAAGTTTCAAGACTAAGAGTTTTTCTCTTAGTTGTAGTGCTAGATCACTCGAAAATTTCTGCTCTTTTACTGATAATTCTAAAAGCTCAACAAAACTTAAACTAGAATCAGGATTTGACTTTTGAGTTTCAAAATAATTTTTAATTTCTTGATTAAACATAAGCTTGTTTTAATTATAAAAAATGTTGTGTCAACTTAAATTAAAAATAAATTTCTTTAAAGTTTTATTTTAAATACATACCCAGGTTTATTAGGTCCCATATCTTCTTGAGTTAGTAGATATAAATTTCCTTTTTCGTCTTCTCCAAAGCTATTGATAAACTTCCAATTAAAATTACCTTTATCTAGTTGAAAATCTATTCGTTTCCAGTTTCCCTTTTCTTCTACTAAGGCAAAAATTTTCCCACTCCAATCTCCAAAAATATACTTTCCATAATAAAAAGACTTAGGATTTGCAGTATACACATAGCCACCAATTACAGAATTTCCTATACTGTGATCGTACTCATGAATAGGGAAACTTAGCCCCTTTGTAGGACAATTTTCAGGTGGAGAAAAACAATGCATACCTTCCATAATTTTCCATCCATAGTTTTTGCCTTTTTCTATAATATTTACTTCTTCATATCGATCTTGACCTACATCTGCTGCAAAAAGCCTTTTGGTTTTTCTATCAAAAGAAAACTTCCAAGGATTTCTTAAACCATAAGCATAAATTTCTGATTTAAATGGGTTATCTTTTGGAATCTTGTAAGGTAGATCATCTGAATCTATGTCTATACGTAAAATTTTTCCAAGTAAGTTTTCTAAGTTTTGAGCATTGCCTGTCTCTCCATGCATATCTCCTGCACCTCCCCCATCTCCCATTCCTATGTATAAATAACCATCAGGACCAAATTCTATACATCCCCCATTATGATTCGATTCAGGTTGAGAAATTTCTAAAATTACCCTTTCTGTCTGTAGCATAGCTTTATCGGGGTTTGCAAGAGAAGTAACCATTTCACTGATTACCATCCTATGATCTTCTGCAGGAATTTTAGGCTTCGTACTATAGGCTATGTAAAACTTTCGATTTTCTTTATGTTTAGGATGAAAAGCTAAACCTAAAAGTCCCTTTTCTGAATAAAAAGGATTTAAGCTAGTAACTTTTTTTCGTAAATCTACAAACTCTCGTAAACTTCCATTGGAAAAAACTTTTATTTTACCTATCTGCTCAACTATAAAAATTCTCTCACTTCCATCTTTTGGAAATGCTAAGGCAACAGGGGCAACTACATCCTTTGTAACTAATTCAAAGCTTAAAGTAAAATTTTCTATATGCTTATTTTGAGTCTTTTTTGATGTTTGAGCAAACAACAAATTTAAAAATAAAATAAAAAAGAAATTAAAATAAAGGAACTTATTTTTTTTCAAGTTTAGATTCATACATTTCATATTCAATATTTAGTTTAGTGACAGCATTTTCCATAATAATTAATTTCCAAATTACTGTGCGGAGTAAACTTAAAAGAAAAGCTGGATTTAAATGTATAATTTTCATTAAAATATCTAAATTTAAAGAAGCAACTTTAGCACGATCAGAACTGACATAGATACTATTATACCTTGGGATATTGCTGACAATACTCACTTCCCCAAAAAAATCTCCTTTTTCTAGGGTAGTAATTTTAAACACTCTATTTTCTATTCTTTTTCTTACACTTAACTGTCCTTCTAAAAGAAAATACATCTGCCCATTTGAGGCTTCATTTTCAGAATAAATTTTCTCTCCTTTCATGAGATTAGCTATGTAAACATTATGTACGTATTGAAAAATATTTATGTTTTCTACTCTGCTTTGATCTAGTTTAATTTGTAAATTTGTATCTAAAAGAGGATAACGACGTATCACTTTATCTAAGGAAGTTTCTGCACGTAAAAGCCTAGCAATAGTTGCTTTTAAAATAGCTAACATTAGACCTGGATTTTCTCTAGTTTGTTCAATAAATTTTTTTTTACTAAATAAAATTAGTTCAGCACTTTCACTTTTTACCTCAATTGTAGCAGTTCGAGGTTGATTAGAAATTAAAGAAAGTTCTCCAAAAAAATCTCCCTTATAAAGTAAATTAATTAATTCCTTATTGCTACCTCGATTTTTATATACATTTAATTCTCCTTTTAATACAAAATACATTGTATCGTTAGAAGGTTCTCCTTCTGCTATAATAATCTCTCCTTGTTTAAATCTGCGTATATCACTTTGTGATTGCTGTGGTTTAGATTCCAATTGATTTTTTAAAAGCTGAATAGCTTTTTCGGTATTCATGAGTTTCCAAATAAAACTTTTTAACTCTTGAATAACTATTTCAGGAGAAATAAGAACAATATCTAAAAAAACTTTTTTATCTATCGGAACTACAATCAAGTCTGTAAGTGCATAAAAAGTTGAAAAATTTCTTGCCCCTGTAAAAAAAGAAATCTCTCCAAAAAAATACCCTTCTTCAAAATCTGTAATGTGATAATTCTTTTCATGAATTTTTTTTAAACAACGAACTTTTCCATGAGAAATAAAATATATGTAACCACTTGAAAACTTACCTTCAGTAAGAATTTTATCTCCTTTATTGAAGGATTGGGTCTTATGTTTATGTAAAAAATCTACAACTTTTAAATTTGTAACTCGCACTTTGTTTTGATTGAGTTTAGAGATAAGAAGAGGATTAAAACTTTTTATATGTTTTAAGAGTTTTTCAAATTCCAACTCTGCTTTAAAAATTCTAGCTACTGTTGCTCTTAAAATTGCAAACATCAAACCAGGATTAGATTTTGTTTGTTTTAAAAACTTTTCTTTATTAAATAAAATTAATTTTGCTGTTTGCGATTTTACAATAACTGTCGCACTACGTGGCTGGTTAGAAATAAGAGCTATTTCTCCAAAAAACTCCCCCTCTTCTACTACATTAATTTCCTCTAATGAATTATTACGTTTTTGAAATACAGAAAGACTACCTGATACCACAAAATACATAGTTTCATTGGAAGGTTCTCCTTCTGTAATGATTACATCTCCCTTCTGAAACTCTTCTAAAATACTACTGTCTACAAGTTCAATATCTAACATATCTTTGATAATATTTTTGCTCATTACTCTTTGTTAAGCCATCATGAAAAATAGATAACTAACTCATATCTTTTTTTTTCGTTCACTATGTTTCAATTATTTTTAAAAATAAGCAATCAAAATTTAAAATAAATTCATTATTTTTGAGAAAAATTCATAAAGTTTTTAAATAAAATTTATTGATTTTGATAAAATACAGTTTCCCTCAAAAATTTTTCTTTTCAAAATTAAATTTCTTTTTCAAGTTACTTACATGATTAAAAATGAAAGTGGTGAATTAATTCAAATTAAAATTCGAGAATTAAAAGAAGACTCATTAGAAGTCACAAAGTATTTGGAAAATATCAAAAAATTTTCTCAACCAACCAACAAAATAAGCTCCACAGAAAATCTTATCTTTGAAGAAATTTTGCGTATCTTAGCTTATTTAAATTCTAAAGAAACTTTAAGTGAAGATACTTTATTGGCTTGTAGTTATGTTTTAAAAGAACTTTTTCCTTCTATAAATTGGGATGTAGAACTTGCAGTAAAAAGCTTAAAATCTAGTATTTTAGACTATCAAACAAAAAATTATAGTCAAATTCAAACTTTAGATACAGAAAATTTTTCTCTTCCTACTATTTTAGAGCTTGCCCGTGAATACGACGAAATATTTTTATCTGATAAATTTGATAAGATTTCTCTAAAACTCAATCAAATTTTAAATTTAATTATAAAGTCTGATAATAAAATTTCTAAAAATGAAGAAAGTTTTTTACTAAGATATACTGCTCTAATAGATAAAAAGAAATTTTCTCCTCTTATGAATGATTCTGACTTTGCCCGAGAGTTAAACCGTATTTATGATGACTTTTTTGGATATACAAAAAATTTAACTAACTCTTCTTCATCTGAAAAACAAGAAACAACAGAGGAAAAAACTTCCACAGTCTATGAAGGGAAACCTCTAGAAAAAGAGTTGACGTTAGACGAAATAATAGAAGAACTAAATGGACTAACAGGCCTTCAAAAAGTTAAAAATGAAATTGAGAATTTAATTAACGTCTTAAAAATAGAACAAATTAGAAAAGAAAAAGGTTTTGTTGTTCCCGAAAAATCTCTACATTTAGTGTTTACAGGAAATCCTGGTACTGGAAAGACTACTGTAGCTCGAATCTTAGCTAAAATCTATAAAGCTCTAGGTGTACTAAAAAAAGGTCACTTAGTAGAAACAGATCGCAGTGGGCTAGTAGCAGGATATGTAGGACAAACTGCTATTAAAACTACAGAACTTTGTAACTCTGCCTTAGATGGAATTTTATTTATCGATGAAGCTTATTCTTTATCTGAAGGGGGAGAAAATGATTTTGGTAGAGAAGCTATAAATACACTTCTCAAATTTATGGAAGACAATCGTAGTAGAATTATTGTCATTGTAGCAGGATATACAAGTAATATGGAAAAATTTATTTCCAAAAATCCGGGTTTAAAATCTAGATTTAATACTTATATCCACTTTGAAGATTATTCTCCTGAAGAATTGATGGAAATTTTTCAAAAAACAGCAACTAAAATGAACTTAACTTTAAGTGAAACTGCTAAAGAAGCCATACTTAAAATCTTTCAAAAAGCTTATGAAAATCGGGATGAGAAGTTTGGAAATGCTAGGTTTGCTAGAAATCTTTTTGAAAAAGTTTATCGTTCACAAGCTAACCGACTAGTGAAACTCAAAGAAATTAAAGAAGAAGAACTTTGCAGGATTGAATTAGAAGATGTACCTTTAGATTATTCTACATGATTTTTTTTTCTTTTATTATAATATTTTTTTTATTTCTCTTAGTTCCTTTCTTTTCTGACCCTCGAACTGTTGTAAAATTAATTAGTATTATTACTTTTTTAATAGGGCTAAGTCTTTACTGGAAAAGCAAACTACCCAAAGGTATAGTTTTTTTAAATTCACTTTTTTTACAAAAAAATCTTTGGGTTTGGATAAATATCAGCCTTTTAGGATTACATCTTTTCATACTCTCACAATTACACTTACGAAGTTTTTTTCTCACTGAAAATGATTTTGTGAGTATGTCAGAAATTTTAAATGAAACTATAAAAGGAAATTTTTTTCATGATAGCTTTCATGGAGATATGGACAAGGGTAATTATTTAGCTCATCATTTCAGTCCCAGCTTGATACTACTTACACCATTTTTATACCTATCTCCAACTAGAATGGGATATAGCTATGGTCTTATTTTCTTTTCTCTTTTAGGTGTTTACTTTTTTTTCTTGAATATAAAGACTTTTAAACTGAAGTATAAAATTTTTTTAATTACCTTTTATATATTAAATCTCTATAATTATAGACTTTTTACTTCTTATCACTTTGAAATTTTGAGTTTAACTTTTTTTTTAGCTTGGTTTTATTATAAAAAAAATCAGAATAGATTTTTAGAATTTTTACTTTTTCTTTTTTTACTTGGTCTTAAAGAAGATATCTCTATTTATATGAGTTTGTTTAGTTTTTATTTTCTTTTTGAAAAAAAATACTTAAGTTTTATATATTATTTTTTTACTCCAATCATTTATCATTTTTTATTTATTCCCTTTGCTCAATCTTTTTTAGATCAATCTACCACACAAAATTGGTTACATATCTGGGAAGGTTTTGGAAACTCTATTCCTAAGATTTTACTATTTTTTTTAAAAAATCCTAAAATTATTTTTTTACAAATTTGGAATAAGAAAAAAACTTTAGTAGATTTATATGGAAATTTTAGCTTTTTACCCCTAGCTAGTTTTAAAATTCTTCTTACTGCTTCCTGTATTGTTTGTATTCATCTTTTGTCTTCTAGAATTTGGCATAATTCTTTTTATCATTACTATGCTTATTCTATCTTACCTAGTTTTTGGATTGGAGTTTTAGATTTTTTTTCTAAAAAAAAACAACTTTCGCAAACAACACTTTTTTTATTTTTAGCAGTTAGCTTATACTTTGGAAGTTTAGATAAGCACTATCCACTTTCTTATCCTACACCTTCTGAAGACTTTGAAATTATGCAAGAAATTATTTCTAAAATTCCCTTTAAAGCTGAAATCCAAGTAAGTTTTCAGTTAGGTGCCTTACTCCCTCGTCATCTTAAGCTTTATCCATTAAAAAACTTGGACAATCCCAAAGAATATTTGTTATATGCTCCAAGTCAGTTTCAAACAGAAAGTGAACAAAAACTCGAAGCAGAACTGAAAAAAATGGAAGTTTTAGGTAAAATTATTCTTGTAATTGAAAAAAAAAGAGTCAAATTGTATAAGAAGGGAATTCTAAAAATATAGAGGGAGAAATGTTAGAAAAAGGTTCACTTTCTAATCCTACTGGAAACCTAGTTGTCTATGCTAGAGTCATAGGAGAAAATCCTTTTGATCCTGATTGTGAGTATATCGCTTCTAATGTAATTATAAGTTACTTACGACAAGGAGATAGTTTACCTGTAGTTACTTTTCCACCTGTTTCTTTTCCTGACTTAACTGCTCTACAAAATGTGTTAAACCGTTATTCTGATACATACGACATTATCCGATTAAAAGATTTCATTATGCCTAGTGAAAAAGAAGCTATCAATGAGTATCTGCGGGAAAGAATGGATGAGTTTAATCAAATCATCGCAAAATATGTAGAATTATGTAAAAATAAAGAAAAAAACAAAGAAAAAGAAAAAAAGTATGAAGAAATATATGATTTTTTCAAGGAACTTGTAGAATACAGTGTTCAATATCGTAGTTCAACAGGACTTACTAAAGAAATTGCCAAAGCTAAAGTAAATAGTCTTGCTAAAGAAATTTCAAATCGTTATCCTGCTTTTGATATTGACAATTATATTAACGTCATATATAAATATAAAGGTCAAATTGGAGATGAGTTAGCTACTTTGTATTTGAAAAAATTTCAAGCAATCCACAAAGAAGAATACGAAAAAGCTTCCCAACTAAAAAGACAAATTCAAAACCTAGAGGCAAATTTTATTTAAAAGAAGGTAGATTATGCAACCTTGTAAAAAACTTATTTTCCTAGCTATAGGAATTATTACTTTAAATTGTAGTGCCTCTTCACTTCCTAAGGGTTCATTGGAACTCATAAGCTCTAGGCATGCTGAACTAAAGCTTGTAGAAGAAAAAACAGGAGAGTTCTCTTCTAAAAAAATGTTCTTTAAAGATAGTCTTATTTTTGAGTCTGAGGTGGGAAAAACCTTTCATCTGTACCAAAGTTTGCAACTAAAAGATGAAGATATTCTAGTTTTTTTATCAGAAAAAGCTACTGGAAATTGTGTAAAATTTTTCATAGCTAGCATTCAAAAAGGCCCTGAAATTGAAATTTTACCAGAAATGGGTAACTGCCATGATACTCCAGAGATTACTCAAGAAAATGGACAAATTACGTTTCATTTTCCTTCTACTCCTACTGAAATCTCTCAAACTGTAGTTTATAAAAATCAAAAAATAGAAGTTACAGAAAACAAGGTCTCTAAAAAATAAGCTCTCATGAGCTTAGAACTTTCTTATCGTATGGGAGGGCTAGATACCTCCCCCATTCGTAAAGCTTTTGAAAGAGCTGCTACACTTGTAAATCCTATAAATTTATCCATAGGCCAGCCTCATTTTCCTTGTCCCAATAATATCCTCGAAGCCTTAAATAAGGCTGCAAGGAATGGAAAAACTAGTTATACTTTGACAGGTGGAATTTTAGAACTCAAAGAAGCACTTGTAGAAAAATACAGAGCAATCAACAAAATCTCTTATGCTAGTCCAGAAAGAATTTTAATTACCTCAGGAATTAGTTCTGCTTTACTTTTGTTGTTTACGACACTTATCAATCCAGGTGATGAATGTTTAGTTATTACGCCTTATTTTTTAATGTATCCTGCTATGTTAAAATTTCACGGGGCAAAAATCTATACTATTTCAGAGAACTTTCAAAAAGAAGATCTCAAAACTTTTGAGTCTAAAAACTTAAAACTTATTATCTATTCTAATCCTTCTAATCCTTCAGGATATATTTTTACTAAAGCACAACTAGAAGCCCTAGCTGAACTAGCAGAAAAAACAAATTCATATCTTATTTCAGATGAGATCTATGAACTTTTTGACTATGATAAACAATTTATTTCTATAGGTAGTTTTTATGAAAAAGCTATTACTCTAACTGGATTTTCTAAAACTTATAGTATGACAGGGCTTAGATTAGCTTCTATTTTAGCAAGCAAAGAACTTATTAAAGCTTTAACAACCTTACAGCAGTATACTATTGTCTGTGCTCCCTCTATTACCCAATATGCTGGAATAGAAGCTTTAAAGACAGATATGAGTGAGTATATTGAAGACTACAAACAAAAAAGAGACTACGTATACAATGAATTAAAATCATATTATCCTATTCAGAAAAGTGCAGGAGCTTTTTATTTCTTTTTACCTATAAAAGGCAATGACGAAGAATTTGTAGAAAAAGCAGTCACTGAAAAATCACTGATTGTGGTGCCGGGATTTATATTTCATGAGTCCCATAATTATATTAGAATTAGTTTTGCATCAAACTGGGAAAACTTAAAAAGAGGTGTTCAAGCATTAAAGGATTTGGCATAGAAGAAATTCCTTATTTAATTTTTGGAATGTTGTTTGCTCCAAGCTTAGGAAGTTTTTATTTTACGTTAGGTGAAAGAATTTTACTTTACTTTTATGGAAAAGAAAGAAAAAATTTCTCTTACTTTAAAAAATGGTTAGAAATTTTTACTATTTCTAGCCAATGCAATAGATGTAAAAAAAATATTTCTTTTCTTGCTTTGATACCTATTTTAGGCTTTTTTTTAACTCAAAAAAAATGTCCCTATTGTCAATATTTTATTTCTTGGATTTATCCTTTTTGTGAGTTTTTATTTTTAGTGTTATTTTTTTTAATTTTTTTTTTAACAAAAAATTTTTTTTTCTCAATTAGTTTTCTTTTTCTTCTAGGACATATACTTATTTCTATGATAACTGATTATAAAAAATTAATTTTAGACTATGAAAACCTTCTATTTTTACTTTTTTTTGGAGTTTTATCAAATTATTTTTATGAAAATAAATTTTTTAGTAAAGAAAATTTTTTTGTTGGAGTTAGTTTTCTAGGTTTTTATGTTTTATTATATATTCTCAAACCCAATGCAATAGGTTTTGGAGATGTGTTGTATGCTCCTAGCTATGCTTTTTTAATTGGACATCCTTTTTGGATGTTGTTTTTAAATTTTTCTTATGTTTTAGCGGTTTTTTATTATGGAATTTTAAAAATACTAGGTAAAAATCCGAGCAAAAAAATTCCTATGGGCTTTTTCTTTGGTCTAGGATTTGTATTGAGCTTTTGTATAAAAATAATTTTAAACTTCCTGTAAATAACTTAGAGGGATTTTAGGCTTAGTTTGAATTTGTTTTTGAAAAAACTAAGTCATAAAATTTTTATTGAATAGAATTTTCTTAAAATAGTGCTAGGACTTCCATTGAACTTGATCTTGTATTTTTGAAGAAGTTAAAGAAAAAGCCGGCATACACCGGCTTTTTTTAAGAGAATTTAGTTTTTATAAGCATTAAAGAAACTAGAGTTTGTACAAGTTCCACTACCTATATCTATAATATTTCTGTTTCCATCCAAGCAAAACACATTCCACCAATCTCCAATTTCAGTGGGTCCTGCATTATAAGTTCGCACGAGTCCTTGGGATTTAAAAACTCGAACAATAGCCCCTGAATCAGCTATATTTAAAGTAGTGTCTTTTTTTCTAGCCTTACTCCAGTTATAGATAGTGTATCCACGTCTTGGGGCAGTCCAAGGATTTCCAGCACCCACAATTGTATTTTTTACAGTAACCGTCTCAGGACCAAATCCTGTAATTACATCCACATCTAAGGTTAAATTACAAATATCGGGTCTTGTTAGAGGTTTTCCTTCTGTATCATAGCCGGTAGGTGGAGGATTTTGTGGAACAATAGCCTTCATATTTTCAATAGTTGCATTGTTACAAAATCTATTGGGCTGGTTCCAGTTGGCTTGAGCAGGTACAGCTGAACCAAACTCAAAGTGAGAGTCTAAGTCCTTAGGCACAGCATTCCAAGAAAGCACAATTCTCACTTCTGTAGAATTGAGTTGAGGTGCAACTAAGATATCTTGGTTGGTGGGGGTACTAGTTCCAGCAGAGATAACAGTTCTATATGTAGTTGCTGCTTGACCAAAGCTAATAGGTGAGGTAGCTGTCCCACTTACTTCTAAAGTATAGTTTCCTGCAGGAACATTAGGAATTACAAAAGATCCCGTAGAATTTGTAGTAACGGGTGGAATTGTGTTTCCATTTACATCTACGGCATAAGGTCCAGATGTGACATTTACTCCCCAACGAAGTCTTACAGTAAGCCCTGCAATAGGCTGACCTGCTACCATGGCGTTTAACGTTCTTCCTGTGATATTAGCTGGTGGAGTGTTAGATGGAATCATAGTGACTATATCGAAAGATACAGTTCCACTAGGTTGAACAGTTACTAAACCCGTAATTGGTTTGTAGTTTGTAGCGTTAAAATTAATTTTCCACTCTGCAGGGTTGACATTGTACACGTAGTAGCGGGTATTATTGTAATTGGCTGGTCCACTAGCCATAGTCATTGGGTTAACTCCACTAGTAGGTCGCATTCCTGTGTTCGGATGAACTAACTCAATGGTATAGTTTTCGTTGAAATCTTGAAGCACTGGATTTCCAGGAATTGCTTTTTTAACAAGTCCCGTAATATTTCCACGAGGTCCATCTTGAACAATTTTAGGATTTACACCTGAAAGAGTATGCCCACTTGTCAATCCATCACTTGTAGAAGGTACTGTGATTGGCATAGTTCCAGTTACATATCCACCTTTTATAACTTGGATGATATAGTTGCCTGGGTTGATATTAGAAATTGTGTAATTTCCATTGGCATCTGTTGTAACTTCTGGAACTTGTTGATCTGCAGTAGGAGATAATCTACCTCCGTTTACCTTGAGAACATCAGTAATTGGCACTACATCCATACGTGCAAAGTTACAACTTCCATTGGAAGCTATGGAAGTACACAGTCTGATAGTAGCACCAGAAACAGCACCTGTAGTTATAGCATCTGAAACAGTGCCTGTAATATTTCTACGTGGTAGATGAGGAACTAAACTAGTAGCTAAAGTTTGATCTGCACTATCTAAGTCTACTCCAGGAGTTCCAGCTACTGAAGAGTTATTAATTGTAGTAGATGAAACAGAGGAATGCTGCTTAGGATCTACTATGAAAGCATTGTAAGTCCCTTGCTTAAAATAAAACTGACTTCCCATCTCATACAAACTAGCTGCGTTTGGATTTAAATCAGAAGAAATAGTAGACTTGTCGGTTACTACTGCACAGCTACAAGAAGCTGGATTAGCTAAATACTTTTGATACTCACTTACAGCATAAGCTACCCTGTCTGAATCTGTAACTAAACTAGAAGGTAATACTACATGCAAGTTTGTGAACTCATATTTTCCAGTATCGTCCGTGAGGGTTAAATGAGCTACTTGCTGCCCTGAGTTATTTTTGTTGTTTAGAAGTACGGCTATGAGGTTAGCAAGCCCATCTGTGGTTTTGGTATAACCTTGCCCATTAAGTGAAGGAATGTTATTGTTAGCATAATACCTTTTAGTTCCATCAGTAGTAGTATCTAAAAGCACTGCATAGCCATTGATAATACTTCTTTTCACAGAAGGGCTCATGAGAGGAGGATTCACATTTTTATCTACTCCATCAAAAGTTTCTGTTCCAACTGAGGTTGGCTCAAATCCAGCTGCTGAAACAAAATAATCCCAACTTCCAGCTAGAACTGTCATCACTAACTTTCCTGTAGGAGTAGTAGCTGTAGTACCCGGTGCACAACCTAGTTTTCCATCGGTTAAAATAATAGTTTTAGAACCATCCGAGCAGTTGTATTCTTTTTCATAAGATTTAGTGGCCCAAGTTTGAAAACTTCCGTAAGCTATTTTCTCTTGTTGCCATTTTTGAGTAAGAGCTTTAATTTCATTAGGAATATTAGGATCTGCTAATATATAGTTTAAGTCAGCAGCACTTAAAGTAGAAGCAGGTCGAAAGCTAATAACTGCATTTGGAACAGGATTGTTAGAAGTATCTTTAATTTCCCCTGTAACCTTAGCATCCTTTGCAAGCATCCCTACGGTTGCTATGCTGACACTTTGAGTAGAACCATTGGGATTTGCCACATAAGTAAAAGCTGTAGACTTACTATTAAATTTATCCTTTGTCACTTCAATAGAGTAGGTCCCATTTGATAAATTGACCCCAGTAAAAGAGTAGTTCCCACTTACATTTGTTGTAGTAGTAGCAATTACATTTCCAGCCCCATCCTTGAGAGTCACAGTAAAACCAGACTTGTCAGCACTAGGAAAAGCACTATTTGTAACTTGTCCTGAAATATTAGCTGGGGCAGAAGTAGCTGGGTCCCATTCACAAGAAACACTAGGCACATTTACTAAAGCAGCAACAGAATTGTCTGTTTTGCTAGCATTATAGTTAAACGTAAACGAAGTATAAGTATCTTTAAAAGGCCTTCCATTGTCGATAACTTGGCTACCTTGAACTTCTACTACATACTTAGCACCTTCTTGGAGATAATCTGCAGGATTTGTACGATTAAAACTATAACTAGATACTCCCCCCGAGAGAGTTAAAGTTGTAGAAGCAATTAAGCTAAAAGTTTTTCCAGGATATGCTGAGAGAGTGATATTTCCATTTGGATCTTCTTTGTACAATTTGACAGGTGTCCCACTAGGAAGAGGTCCTGGATTTAGAACTGTAGTCCCATTGGCATCTACATAACCTGGTGTGGTAGCAGAACCTGAAACAATAGCTGCTCCCGACTCGAAAGAATAAGTATACGTTACTAAGTTAGAAACATTTACTTGGTTTGGACCACTGGTAGAAGGATCATATGTAAAATTAAAATTTACATAAGCAGAACTAATTCCTCCTGCTTTTGGAATAAAAACTTGATAGTTGTTGTTTGGTAGGTTGTCTATATTAAAGGTATAGGTTCCATCATAATTTGGGCTAGTGGTAGCTACTACATTTCCATTGGGATCAAGTAGCTGGATTTGAATACCTGTAAGATCAATACAACCTGGAGGTGTATTTGGAGAAGTACACAAGACAGCTGGGATAGGATCTCCATTAGCATCAGCCCCATCATATAGTACTA
>Ga0308414_1001329_pt1 | contig 16142 bp, 11 predicted proteins | sample HotsprSampleOS50_FD_205667 | JGI IMG/M metagenome (GOLD analysis project Ga0308414, IMG submission 205667) | Hot spring phototrophic mat microbial communities from Octopus Spring, Yellowstone National Park, Wyoming, United States - 20090730_OS50 ... | reverse complement strand
TCCAGGCGAGATGCAGCGGCTTCCCGCCCGAGGGGGCGCGGGCAAGCGGGCATTCGCCCCTGGTCCTGTCCCGGAGCGCCAAGGCGGCCATGCCGTTCAGGTGCCCGAGCACATCAATCCCCCATTCGCGCCAGCCGAGCAGGATCGCCTCGGTGTCGGAGCGGATGCGGAAGCGGTGCCCGGCGCGCTCTCAAGTTCCGCCCGCAGCGTGTTGTGGTTGTAGATTGCGCCGTTGACGCTGACAACCGCAGCCCCGTCCTCGGTCCCCATCGCCTAGGCGCCGCCGGCGAGATCGACGATCGCAAGCCTTTCATGACCTGGGGCGGGATGCAGTTCCACGTGAAATCAGTCGCCGTCCCGGCCGCGTCGGCGGATCGCCTCGGCCATCCGGCGCAAGGCTGTGAGATCAGGCTCCGTCTGGTCGAGTGGGTGCAACAGGCCGACCACGCCGCACATCACCAGCTCTCCCCCGGCTGGATCGCCCGGAGGGATACACCCGGGCAGGCCGCCCCCAGTCTGCCGGAAAAACCTGCTCAAGCGTCCACAACCTACGCGAGTGTGATTAGCAATCTGTTTACCATTCACTAGAATAGACTGATGGCGTTTGCAGAGGAGTCGGGGCCAATGCGGGCCGATCCTGGAAAGCAGCGCACACGGCCGAGGGCGTCGGCGATCATAGCCGGCGAGGCTGCGACATGGCATGCCCCGGCCGCCACGGAGAGTGAGGAGCGGCTTGCCTGGCCGCTTGCCGCGGGCGTGATCCTGCTCGTGTCCGCCGGCCTCTGGCTCGGCATCGGCTGGGTCGCGCGTCTCGTGTTGAACTGAGGACCGGCAGGGCTCAGCCGTCACCCGGCCACGAGCCCAGGCCGCCCCGCCCGGATCCAGTCGATCACGTCGAGCAGCCCCTCCCTGAGGCAGACCGTCGCCGATACGCCGAGCAGCGCCGCGGCACGGTCCGGCGCGCCGACGGAATGGCGTATCTCCCCGGCCCGCGGCGGCAGGTACTCTGGTGGCGGGATCCTGCCCTCGGGGTCGCACAGCCCGGCGACGGCGCGCGCGAGCTCAAGCACGGAGGTCGGCCTGCCGGTGCAGAGATTCGCCACAGGTGCCGAAACATCTGCCGCACGCTCCGCCGCGAGCAGGCCGGCAACGACGTCGCGCACATGCACGAAGTCGCGCGTCTGCTTGCCATCGCCGTAGATTCGCACGCGCTCGCCACGGACGAGCCGATCGCAAAAGATCGAGATCACCCCTGAATAGGGCGAGGCTGGGTCCTGTCGGGCGCCGAACACGTTGAAGAAGCGCAGGCCCAGGGTGGGCACGCCGTGCACATGACCGGCAACGCGCGCATGCAGCTCGCAGCCGAGTTTGTCGGCGCCATAGGCAGAAAGCGGGCGGGTTGGCGCATCCTCGGCGATCGGAAGCCTCTCCTGCTCGCCGTAGACCGCCGCAGAGGAGGCGTAAACGACTGGTATTCGTCCGGCGGCGCGGGCGGCGTCGAACACGGTGATGGTGCCTGAAAGGTTGGTGCGGTGGGTGGCGAGCCATTCCTTCACCCCGCGCTCGACCGAGGCGATGGCGGCGAGGTGGAAGCAGACGGACGCTCCCTCCATCGCGCGGGCGACCGTTGCCGGGTCGGCGACATCGCCGACGACGAGTTCGGCGCCGGGGGCGAGATTGGCGCGGCTGCCGGTTGAGAGGTCGTCGAGCACGCGCACCCTGTCGCCGCGCGTGACCAGGGCTTCGGCCAGGTGGGAGCCGATGAAGCCGCAGCCGCCGGTGACAAGGACGAGGGGCATGAGGGCCGTTGATCGGGTTGAGGCGCCCTGGTCAGGGCCTCAGAGCAGATCGCACACGGCTTGATCAGCCGTGTGTGTGAAGATGCTCGCATAGCATGTCCTGAGCGGTTCCACCCGTGTGGAAACCGCTCTGGGCGCTGCGCCATCAGCGCAGAAGCGCCAGGGTGCGGCGCAGACGCAAGGACACCGTCTCGAGCACGGCCCGTTCCGGCCCGCGCGGGCGGCCCGCGGCGTGCCAGAACAGAAGCACCGAGGCGGCGTAGACGCACGCCCCGAAGACGGCATCCAAAGCGAGCCTGAGCGGTGGCAGGGGCGGCAGCAGCGGATGGACCAGCCGCACGGCGGCCGCCATGGCCGCCGCCGCCGCGACCGGCCGCCACACCGCGCCGATGAGAGCGCGCAGCGGGATGCCGAGCAGCCGCACCGCGAGCAGCGCCAGCAGCGGCGCGATCAGGAGCGCCGCCAGCAGGCGCGCCGCCGCCGCCCCCTCCATGCCGTAGGCGCCGACGCCCCCCCAGGCGAGCGGCACCAGCATAGCGACGAAGGCGAGGCCGCGCATGGCATTGGCGAAGGCATGGCCGGCCGCGAGCAGGGACGTGATCGCCGTTCGCGCGATTCCGAGCACCCCGGCGCCCAGAGCGAGCCAAGGCAGAAGCGGTATCGCGGCGAGCCAGTTCTCCCCGAGCAGTGTCCGCACCGCGTCCTCGGCGACCAGCGCCACGCCCGTGCTCGTCGCCGCGGCGACCAGCGAGATGAAGGCGAGTGCCGCGAGATAGTGCTCCCGCAGTGCCTCTGGGTCTCCCGCGGCGCGGGCATAGACGGCGTAGAACGCCCGTTCGGGCGGCACGATGAGTTCTTCGGTCGGCGCCGTCGCGACCTCGTAGGCGACCGTGTAGGTGCCCATCGCCTGGGCGCCGAGCAGGAGACCGACCGCTGCCCGGTCGGTCCGCTCCGAGAAGAAGTGCGTCAGGTGCGTCACCAGCGTCCAGGCGGAGAAGCTCCAGAGATCCCGCGCCCGCGCGAGGCTTAGGCGCGGACGGTAGGGCGAATAGACATAGCTCAGCGCGAGCCGGACGAGGCCGTTGACGAGTATCGAGGCGATCAGCGCCACGTAACTCCGCAGGAGCAGAGCAAGCGCGATGGCGACGGGGAAGGACACGAGCTTGGCATAGATGATGATCTCCTGGTCGCGGCGGAACTCGAACCGCCGCTGCAGGTCGACCGTGCCGATGTTCTCAAACCCGCCCATCAGCGGCCTGAGGGAGAGTAGGCTGATGATCCAGACGAGGCGCGGCTCCCCGAAGATGCGCGCCGCCAGGGGCGCAGCAAGGGCGAGGGCAGCGGCCGTGCCGACGCCGATCAGCACGCTGAAGGTCCAAGCGGTGTCGTAGTGCTCGCGCGTCGGCTCGTGCATCCGCACGAGCGCATGACGCTGCCCGGTCTCGCCGAAGGTCTCGAGCAGCCCAACCACCAGCATCGCCATGGCGACAAGCCCGAAATCCTGCGGTGCGAGGAGCCGCGCGAGCAGGATCGTGCTCGCAAGGCCGATCATCCGCAGCGCCCAGCGGCTGGCGACCATCCAGAACGCGCCGATCGCCATGGCGCGGCCGAGACTGCCCGATGTCTCGCCTCCGCTCACCGCCCGAACCTCCAGGCAAGGCTCTGCAGCGCCCGCGCGCCGAAAGCCCGGAGCCCGCCTGCCTGCCACATGGCTCGGCCGAACCGCTGCTCGCGCGTCGAGAAATCCCTCTTCGCCTGGGAATCCCCGGCACCGCGATCGATCAGGACGATGCCGTGCCTGCCGGCTGCGAGGATCGTCTGCCAAAGCAGGATCCGGCCTGGCGACACCGCGCGCGCGGCCGGGTCGTAGACCGGGAACCAGTAGCTGAGACAGCCCGCATGCAGAAGGCCGAGATGGCGTGCAAGCACGCGCTCGCCGGCGCTGAGGGTGGCGAGGAGGGGAAGGCAGTCGTCTTCGCGCTCCTCGACGAGCGCGCGCAGGAGCGCGACCCGCTCGGGGGCGGCGAAGACGTCGCCCGCGCCGGTGCGCTCGTACTGCGCCCTCTTTGCAGCGATCACCGCAGCGACGTCGTCCCAGGCCGGGCGATCGGTGATGGCGAAGCGCACCGCGCCGAAGTCCTTCTCGAGTCGCCGCAGCCGCCGTTCGGTGTCGGCGACGAATCGCCTGTCGGCGGCGGTGAGAGCGGTGAGATAGGCGTCGGGCCCGTTCGCGAGGTCGATCAGGTGGCCGGTCTCGCTCTCTTCGGCGGCCAGGCCGAATGCGGCCTGCCCCTCGCTCAGGTGGTCGATGAACAGAGCGCCGATGCCACAGAGCCGCAGAAGCTCCCCGGGCGCGATCCGGAAGCCGGGCCTTGCGACGATGCCGGAATGGTCCGACATCGCCCCGCCGATGCGCTCGGCAAGGCCCAAGCGGCGGTGCCACGGTCCTGCGAACTGGAAGGGGAAGAAGGCGGCGATCTCCCCCCTCTCCCGGATCACCGCCACGCGGGCATCGGGCCAGGCCCGGCCGCAGGCGACAGCGAAGGAGGGGGTGAAGAAGGCGCGCGCGAGGGAGGGGGTCGCCGCCTGGAACGACCGCCAAGCCTCGCGTTCGGCTGCATCGAGAGCGGCTGGCGGCTTCACCTCTGCCGAGCGTGCGGCGCTGTTCTGCATCAGCCCTTGGCGTGCGGTCTGGTGACGAGATCGAAGGCAAGCTCAGCCATGCTTCGGCCCGCGTGCGCGCCGCGATGCGGCATCGTGATCGGGACGCGCCCTATGCCGTTCGCGCCGTTGAGAGCAGGGGCTGGGGAGAGGACCGGAGCGCTCGTGAAGCAGAGGCCGAAGCCTGCTGCCCGCGCCGCCGCGACAAGGCCAGCCGTGCAGCGCCCATGCGGGAAGGAGAACGCGGGCCGCGCACCGCCGAGGCCGTGGCGGGCGAGGGTTTCGCGGCAGGCAGCGAGTTCCGCGCCGGCATCCGCGACGTCGGTCAGGGGCGTGTGGCTGTGGCCGTGGCCGCCGATGACGACGCCAGCCCTCTCGAGCGCGCCGAGTTCCGACTCATCGGCCATGCAGCGCGGCAAGGCCCGTTCCGCAAGCCCAGCCAGGGCTTCCCCGACCGCGGCCGCATCGGCCTTCTCGAGCGCGGCGAGACGGGCATCGCCTGCAGCGTCGCCTTCTCGGGTTGCGACCGCGTCGAATACACGCTCCTGCCAGAAGCCGCGCGCGTCGCCGATGAAACCTGTGGCGACGAACACCACCGCCGGCATGCCGCGCGCGGCGAGCGCGGGCAGTGCATATTCGACCGTGTCCCGCCAGCCGTCGTCGAAGGTGATCAGCAGCGGGCAGGGCGGCAGCCTGGCCGCGCCCGCGGCCGCGCGCTCGACCGCAGCGAGATCGATAACCGCATAGAAACGCCCGAAGAAGTCGAGAATCGCTTCGAAATCTGAGAGGCTCACCGTGTAATTCGGGTGAGCGCCGGCGAAACGAGGATCCTCCGGCGGAAGGACTCGGTGGAACATCGCGACCGTCAGTACGTTGCGGTTCCGCACCCTGTGGATCAGGGTCAGTATTCTGAGGTGCCAGGAAAGCGCCTTTGCGATCCTCACCAATGCTTTCCTGACCGGAAATAGCGGCGTCATTCTGGATACGCTTTGAGAATGGCGGGCGGCCGTTGCGGAATTGTTTCGGTCGCTGCCCCGATGCCCTGTCCGTGCGCCGCTCATCGCCGCCCCGCCAGGACCCGGCGGAACAGCGCGAGCTGTCCCGCGGTGGTGTCGTCCCAGGTGAAGCGCGCGGCATAGGCCGCCGTTGCCGCCCGGTCAGGCGGGGAGGCGGCGAGCGTCCGCACGGCGGCGGCGATCGCTTGCGCAGTCGCCTCCTCGACGACGATTCCGGCCTCCGGGGCGGCGACCGCCTCGCGCGAGCCCCAGGCGGGGGTCGCCACCACGGGTGTGCCGCAGGCCATGGATTCGAGCAGCACATTCGCCCAGCCCTCGCGCGAGGAGGCGAGCACCATCACGTCAGCCGCCGTGTAGAAGCGAGCGAGCTCGCGGTGCGGCACGGCGCCGAGGAAGCGCACCCTGCCCGCCACCCCGAGCGCGGACGCCCGCGCTTCGAGCGCTCCACGCTCCGGCCCCTCGCCGGCGATCAGCAGCCGATGGTCCGGAAGCAGGGCGAGCGCCTCGATCACGAGGTGGTGCCGCTTACGCTCGATCAGGTGCCCGACCGAGAGCAGGGTCGGGCCCTCGAGGCCGAGCGCGGCGCGCAAGCCAGCCCGATCCGGCACCGGGCGGAACGCCTCGAGATCGACGCCGTTGCGCAGCACCGTGACCTTGCTCCGCGGCGCGCCGAGAGCGATCAGGCCTTCGGCGAGGGCTGCGGAGACCGCAATCAGCGCGTCCGCACGGGCGATCGCTTCGCGGATCCTGCGGCCCGGCAGGCGGTAGTGCGGCAACAGGCTCGTGTCGGAGCCGCGGGCGGTGATCACGACCGGCTTGCCGAAGTCAGCGCCGAGCCGGATCGCGGCCACGCCGTCGGGATAGAGGTAGTGCGCGTCGATCAGGTCGAAGGCGAGGCCGTCGGCGAGAAGCCGCGCCAGCGTCGAGCGGGATGCGTGGTAGAGCGCCGCAGGGTTGGTCACCATGCCGAGGCCGGGCAAGGCGAGAAAGCGCGGATGGTACAGAGTCAGGCCATGGCGTTCCTCGCGCGCCGGAACCGCCGCCCGCCCCGGCGTGCGGCCGGGGAACCAGGGCACCGGGGCGAGGACGGTGCTTTCCGCTTCACCGCTGGCGACGAGATGCCTGAGCCTGTTCTCGACGAACACGCCATGATTGGGCTGCGCCGCGTTCGGGTAGAGGGTGCTGAAGGTCAGGAGCCGCAGCTTCGGGCGCGCCGGGGCGGGCGTCTGCTCCGCCGCTGCCGCCGCGGCGAGGGCGTGCGGGTGGCTCATCTCTCAGCGACCCCGACCCTTCCTCGCGTAGGTCGAACGGCCACCAGCCGCGCCGGCGCAGGTCGAGCGGCAGGATCGACCAGACAGCGAGCCATGCCACGCCGATGAGCATGGCGACGAAATAGAGGCTCTGCATCCGCCCCCTCCTCTCATGCGCGCTCGGCAGCGGCCGCCTGCATGGCGGGTCGCGCCCGCCAGGTCAGCGGCGCTGCCCGTGCCCCTTCCCTGATCGCACGGGCAACAAGGCCATGGGTCGCGCCGATCGCCACAAGGATGGTCCAGAAGAAGTCCCAGTAGGAGAGGGATAGGAAGCTGCCGCCGACCGCATAGGCGACCATCGAGACCTGGCTCATCCGCGCAAGGTCATAGGCCCAGCCGAGTTCCGGCCGGTCGCGGGCCTCTCGAACGATGCGGAGGCTGTACCAGACGCCGCTTAAGAAGATCGACAGCCAGACGAGGAAGGTCGGGACGCCGTGGTCGGCCAGCACCTCAAGCCAGATGTTGTGTGTCGCCCGCGCCGTGATGTGCGGCGTGACGGTGTTGACGACGCCTTGAGAATAGGTGGCGTTGAAGCCGACGCCGGTGAGCGGGTGCGCCTGCGTCAGGGCGAGCGCCGCCATCCAGATCGTGATCCGCCCCATCGCCGAGGCGTCCTGCTCGTAGGTCTGGATCGTGTTCATGCGCTCGACCCAAGTGTCGGGCATGAAGGCGATCGCGCTGGCGACGAGCACCCCCATCGCCATGCCAGAGACAATCTTTCCCCGGCTGCGCAGCCAGAACACGCCAACCGTGGCGGTAAGCGCGATCAGGGCGCTGCGCGACTGCGTGCCGATGGCGGCGAACACCGTCATCGCCATGGCGAAGGCAAGACCCATGCCCACGATCCGGTGCCTCGCCTGAAGCCTTAGATAGTTCATCAGCGGCAGGGCGATCAGCAGGCCGACCGCGATGTGGTTGCGGTCAGCGACCATCGTGAGGTGGGGGCCGAGCACCTTGTACTTGCCACCCGTGACGAGCGTGAAGAGGCCGCCCTTCACGCCATAAAAGCCAAGCGAGATCACCATGATCCAGACGAGCGCGTCGACCCGGCGCCGCTCGGTCAGCATCGCGCTGGTCAGCAGCAGCCCAGCCAGGACCTTGATGGTCCTGTCCCACATCTGCCAACGCTGCTCCGCCGGGGTGATGCCGATAATCGAGGTGAGGGTGATGCAGACGCCGAAGACGGCAAGCAGGACCGTCACGGCGTTCAGCGACAGCCGCTTCGGCTCGCGCGCCACCACGCAGCCGAACACAGTGACGAGGAAGGTCAGCATCGCCCAAGGCATGCTGACCGCGAAGCCCCAGCACTCGCGGTGCGGGTTCATGAAGCCGATCCAGCACCACACGAGCACGCCGACGAAGGGGCGCGCCGCCGCGAGCGCGAGCAGCGACACGAGCGTTGCTGCGAAGGCGAGATCGCGCATCGGCCCTGTCCCTGCGTCCGGCCTGCTTCAGCCGCCGGCGCGCAGCTCCGCGAGCAGCCGCGCCGCGGCCTCGCGTTCGGGGAACTGCAGGTTGGCCGCAAGCACCGGTTCGAGGATTCGGATCGCCTCCTCGCGCTGTCCTGCCGCACGCAACGCATAGGCGAGGCGGTAAAGCATCGCAGGGTCGCCGCGCTGGCGCTGCACCGCAGCCGTCGCCGCCTGGCGCAGGAGCGGCACGGCTGTGGCGATCTGCCCTTCGCGGGCGAGGATCCAGCCGAGCGTGTCGGAAGTCTCCGGAGTCGGGCTGATATAGTAGGCGCGCTCGGCAAGCAGGCGGGCCTCGGCCAGGGTGGCGCGTCCTGTCGGCGTATCGAGGTCGGCGCGGGCCTGCATCAGCCAGGCGAGGTTGTTCAGCGAGACCCAGTCCTCCCGCGCCTGCTCGACCACGCGGGCGAGGCGCCGCTCAGCCGCCTCGTTCTGCCCGGCGGCGATCTCGAACTGTGCAAGCTGAGCGTTCACCACCGGATCGTTCGGCTCGCGCGCGAGCCAGGCCGAGAGCGCCCGCACCGCCTCGTCCCGCTTGCCCGCCGCCTGCCAGGCCGCCGCCTCGCGCAGCGCGAGATCGCGCGAGGGCGCCTCCGCGAAGGCGCGCGCATAGGCCGCCGCCGCCTCCTCGCGCCGCTCAGCCGCCATCAGCACATCGCCGCGGAGCAGGAGCGAAGCAGGCCTTGTGCCAGGCTGCCGGGCGAGCCGGTCCGCCACCTCGAGCGCTGCCTCCAGCCCACGCTCCTGGCGCGCGATCTGCACGAGCGACTGCTGCAGAGCGAGGCTGCCGGGATTGGCATTGAGACCGAGCTGGATGATCGTCTCCGCCCCGCGCGGGTTGCCATTGCGCATCAGGATGTTGGCAAGCTGCTGCCGCGCGGTGACATTGTCCGGCGCCTCGGCGAGCGCGGCGCGGCTCGCCTCCTCCGCCTGCTGCCACTGCCCTTGCGCGGCGCGCGCCTCAGCGAGCAGCATCAGAAGGCTCGGGTTGCCGCGCCTGGCCGGCCGCAGCGCCTCGGCCTCGAGGATCGCCGCTGCCTTCGCCGGCTGGCCGAGCGCGAGCAGCGTGCTTGCGGTCGCGATCGCAAGCGCCGGCTCGGCCGGCGCTGCGGCCTGGGCGCGCTCGAGCGCGGCGAGCGCCGCTTGCGCCCGCGGCGTGCCGGAGCGCGCGGCGGCGGAAAGCCGGGCCGCCGCCTCGGCATTGCCCGGGTCTCGGGCCAGCACCTCCGAGAACAGCCGCTCCACCTCCTCGCCCTGGCCCTGCATCGCCGCGACACGGGCAAGGCCCAGCCGCGCACGGATGCTGCCAGGGTTGTTCCTGAGCACGCCCTCGAAGGCTGCGCGCGCGCCCGCGAGGTCGACGCGCACCAGCTTGATCGTACCGTCGATCAGCCCGACGAGCTCGCCATCGCGCGCCGCCACCGGCACCTTCTCGAGCTCCGCCGTGGCGGTGGCGAGATCGCCGCGGGCAAGCGCGCTGGCAGCGAGGATCTGGTACATGCCGGTCAGCGACGGATCGAGCCTGAGCGCCGTCCGCGCCGCCTCGGCAGCGCCAGCGGCGTCGCCGGCGGCAAGCCGTGCCGCGGCGAGGCGCGACTGGATGCCGGCATTGTTCGGCAGCTGCTCCGCCGCCCGGGCGAAGGCAGCCGCCGCTTCGCGCGGACGCCCGGCGGCGATATGCGCACGGCCGAGCATGTCGAACGCCTCGGCATCGGCGTTGCCGCGCTGGACAAGCCGCTCGAGCGTACCTGCCGCCGCATCCGGCTTGCCGGCCGACATCTCGAGATTGGCAAGCACCTTCGCCCCGCGCGGGTCCTCCGGCCGGCGGGCGACGTAGCGCCGGGCGGAGTCCTCAGCCTGCTCCGCCTGACCGAGGTTCTGCTTCACCACGGCCTGCAGGAGGAGCCCGTCGGGGATGTTCAGGAGGGTCGCGCCGAGGCGCTGCAGGAGCTCGTCAGCTGGCTTCCATTCCTGCACCCGGGCGTGCAACAGCGCCCGCTGGTAGAGGGCAGGGGCGTAGTTCGGCGAGGTCCTGAGAGCGGCCTCGACGTCGGCGCGTGCCTCGGCGTCCTGGTTGAGGCGGAGATAGGCATCGGCGCGCCGGCTGCGGGCGATCACGTTGCCCGGCATGGCGGCGAGCAGCTTCGTGAAGGTGTCGATCGCGCCGCGGATGTCGCCGCGCTCGAACTGGAGGCTGCCCTTGCGCAGCAGCGCCTCCGTATGGGCCGGCTCGGCGGCAAGCGCGCGGTCGAGCGCGGCTTCCGCTTCCTGGCGGTTGCCCTCGAGAAGCGCGATTTGCGAGGCGGCGATCTGGGCCGCGGGCGACTGCGGCGCCGCCTCGACCGCTGCCGCGATCGAGGCGCGGGCGTCGGCGCGCCGGTCGAGCGCGAGCTCGGCGAGGCCGCGCCCGGCGAGGATCTCTGCCGCGACCGCGCGCGGGGTCTGCGCGTCCGGCGGGGGGAAGTCGCGCAGCAGCTGGTCGAAGCGCCGCTGCACCAGATAGGCGCGGATCAGGAGGCCGGTTCCGGCGGCGCGGTCGAACCCCCTCTCGAGCGCGGCGCGGGCCTCCTTCTCAGCGGTGTCGCCGTCGCCGAGATCGAGGCTTGCCGCGGCGAGGGCGGCGCGCGCCTCTGCCGAGTTCGGGTTGCTGCGCACGGCGTTGCGGAACTCGATCTGCGCGGCGCGGAGATCGCCCCGCGCCTGGGCGGCGCGGCCGCGCTCCAGAGAGGCGAAGGCTGGCCCGGCAGCGAGCAGGAGGGCAGCGGCGCAGGCGGCGAGCCTCAGACGCCAGCTTCGCGAGGGCGCGGACGGGATGGGCGGGATCGGCATCTTGTGTCCTCCGCTAAACGGCGTCTGAAGCCGCGCCTGGCGCGGCGTCTTCGGGGCTGGCGCGGGCGACGGCCATGCCGTGGGTTTCGAGCAGACCATACAGGGTGGGACGGCTGATACCGAGCAGCTTGGCAGCGGCGGCAAGATTGCCACCCGCATGGGCGAGGGCGCGCTCGATCGTCTCGCGCTCTGCCTTGAGCCGTGCCGCCCTGAGGTCAAACTCCGCCGCCATGGGCGCCAGGCGCCGCGCCTCTGCCGGGGCGGCGAGCTCGAGATCCTCGGCGGTCACGAGCGGCCCGTCCGCCATCAGTGCGGCGCGGCGGATGCGGTTCTGCAGCTCGCGCACATTGCCCGGCCAGGAATGCGCCGCGATCGCTGCCGTTGCTGTTGCGTCGAAGCCGCGGTTGCGCCGGCCAAGGCTCATGCTCTCGCGGGCGAGGAACCAGCGGGCGAGCAGCAGCGCATCCTCGCCGCGCTCGCGCAAGGGGGGTATGCGCACGGTCACGCCGTTCAGTCGGTAGAGCAGGTCGCTGCGGAACCGCCCCTGCGCGGCGAGCTCCTCAAGCGGCTGGTTGGTCGCCGAGACGACGCGCACATCGACGCGGATCGGGCTGCGGCCGCCGATGCGCTCGAAGGTCTGGTCCTGCAGGAAGCGCAAGAGCTTGGCCTGCAGCGAGGCCGGCAGGTCGCCGATCTCGTCGAGGAACAGCGTGCCGCCGTTCGCTGCCTCGATCTTGCCCGGGACCTGGCGCACCGCGCCGGTGAAGGCGCCCTTCTCATGGCCGAACAGCTCGCTCTCGAGCAGGGTCTCGGGGATCGCGGCGCAGTTGAGCGCAACGAACTCCTTCTTCGCGCGCGGGCCCATCTCGTGCAGGGCGCGGGCGAGCGCTTCCTTGCCCGTGCCGCTCTCTCCGAGCAGCAGCACAGGGACGGAGACGGCGGCAAGCCGCTCGACGCTGCGGCAGACCTTCAGCATCGCCTCGTCTGCGGTGATGATGTCGCGCACCGGCGAGGGGCGGGGGGTGGCGGCGAGGCGGAGGTTCTCCTCTTCGAGCTCGCGCAGCCGGAGCGCGCGATCGAGCACGATGCGCAGCATCGCGAGGTCTGCCGGCTTGGGGCAGAAATCGTAGGCGCCGAGGGCGATCGCGCGGAGCGCGTTCTCGCGCTGGTCCTGCCCAGAGGAGACGATCACGGGCAGCATCGGCGAGATCCGCCTGAGCGCCTCGAGGGTGGCGAATCCTTCGCTCACGCCTTCCGGGTCGGGCGGCAGGCCGAGATCGAGCAGCGCCACGGCAGGCTCCTCGCGCTGGGCTGCAGCCTCTGCCTGGGCGCGGTCGTTGGCGGTCACCACCCGCCAGCCGGAGAAGCTCCAGCGGTACTGGGCGCAGAGGGCGACATCGTCCTCGATGACGAGCAGCTTCGGCTTGCTCATGCGCGAAGCCTCTCCTGGGACGGCTGGGCGGGCAGCGCCGCCGCGGCGGGGGCCGCCGGTACCAGAAGCCGCATGGTGGTGCCCGCGCCCGGGCTTGTCAGCACCACAAGGTCCCCGCCCGCCTCGCGGAGCAGCTCGCGCGCCTGCCAGGCCCCGATGCCGCTGCCCTGCGGCTTGGAGGTGACGAGCGGGCGGAACAGTCTGTCGCGCACGAATTCGGCCGTCATGCCGGGGCCCTGGTCGATGATGTCGATCTGGATGTGCCCCCCCTGTCGCCCCACCACGATCCGCACGGGCACGCCCTGGTCCGACGCCTCGATGGCATTGTTGAGCAGATGCGTTACCGCGGCATCAAAACGCGCCTGGTCGATCGCCGCGAGTCCCGGCTTGCCCGGGCCGGCCGGCTCGATCCGCACCGGGTGGCGCTGCCCGGCGGCGATCGCCGCAAGCCGCTCGAGCGGATCGAGCATCCTCGCCGGGGCGGTCTGCCGTGGCTCCGGCTCCGGCTGCCGCAGGCGCGCGATCAGGGCGTTGATTCGGTCGGTCGCGGCGCGGACGGTCAGCAGCATGTCGCGCTGGAATGCGGGGTCGGCGATGTTGTCCTCGGCATTGGCGAGCAAGAGCGAGAGCTGGCTTGAGACGGTCTTGACGTCGTGCGCGACGAAGGCGAAGCGTTTGGCGTAGTCCTCGAGCCGGCGCTGGTCGACCAGCCGCTCGGCGGCGCGGCGCTCAGCGAGGAACATCGCCACCTCCCGCCCGAGCGTGCGCAGGAGGTCGAAGGTCTCGACATCGAGCGGGAAGGGAGCCCGCGGCGGACCCAGCAGCACGATTCCGACCAGGCCCTCGCGATGGTGCTGGAGCGGCACGGCGAGCCAGAGCCTGCCGAGGGCGGCGGCGAGGTCGGCGGGCGCCTCCTCCTCCAGCGTGGCGACCCAGGTTCCGCCGCGCAGCGCCCGGACCAGCGGATGGTCCGGCCCGATGGAGAGGGCGGGCGCCTCCGGCATGTTCCACGATCCGCCCCAGCGGTAGCGCTGGGCCTCCGCCTCCTGCCCGGCCTCTGCCCGCTCGAGCGGCTCGCGCAGGAGCAGCACGCCGCTTGGGCTGTCCGCCGGGTCGGCCACGGCGCGGATGGCGCGGATGTGCACATCCGCCCTGGTGGCGCTGGCGCCTCCGGCAGAGAGGGTGTCGACGCAGCGCAGCCACTCCCGCCGGTAGTCGTAGCGGGTGGCGAAGAAGTGGTCGATCACCTGCCGGCGCAGGCGCGAGCGTGCCGACTGCGACGCGGCGGCGACGGCAAGCCCCATCAGGGCGGCGGCGGCGAGACTGATCTGAGCGGCGCTGCTCCAGTCGGCGCCGAACTGCCGCAACAGCTCGCCTGCCACGCCGATGCCGAGCAGAAAGGTGCCGGCGACGAGCAGAGTCGCGCTGTGGAAGGCGGCCTCGCGGGAGAGCTGCAGCGGCCGGCGCAGCCTCTGCCCTCGCCCGGCGCCGATCGCGAACAGCGGCATGGTGAGTGCCGTCAGCACGGCGCGGGCCTCGAGCAGGGCGGGCGAGAAGCTCCGCGCAAGCACCGCATCAGCGTAGAGGAGCAGGTCGAAGATCGCGAGCGAGCCGATCGCAATGCAGGGCGGGTTGACGTGCCAGCGCGCGGTCTCGTCGGCGTTGCGGTAGAGGTTCTCGGCCACCAGCACGGTCGCGACGGCGAGGCCGAGGCGGGCGAGCAGCGCGGGCGAGCCGAGCGAGGGCAGCACGATCGCCGCGCCGAGGCCGGGCAGGGCCGCGACCAGGGCGACAGCGACGAGAGATCCGCCAACGAGGCCGAAGCGGAGCACTGTTGCGCGCACCCGCACGCCATCCATGCGGGCGTAGAGGGCAAGCAGTACGGCGAACCAGGTGCCGGCGCGCCCGATTTCGGCGAGGCCTCCCGGCCCATCGAGCGGCGCCTCGGGCCTGAGCGCGACGAGGCCGAACCAAGCAGCGGCGGTAAGGGCAGCAGCGGCGAGGCCGAGCGGCGGCCGCTGCCGGTTCAGGACCAGGATGGCAACGCCCCAGCCGAGGCAGAAGACTGCGGTGGCGGCGAACAGCCAGGGCGAGACGGGCGGGGTCACGACGTCCCGGCGCGACGCCAGCGGCGGCCTACCGCGATCCTTCCTGGAACAGCACGACGCGCACGGTCGCGATCAGGATCAGGAGGTCGAGGAACAGGCTCCGATGCTTCACATAATAGAGGTCGTAGGAGAGCTTCATCCGCGCATCCTCGACCGAGGCGCCGTAGGGGTAGTTGACCTGCGCCCAGCCGGTGATGCCTGGGCGCACTCGGGCGCGGTCGTTGTAGTGCGGGATGACGGCAGCGAGCTCGGCGACGAACTCCGGCCGTTCCGGCCGCGGGCCGACCAGCGACATGTCGCCCGCGAGCACGTTCAGCGCCTGCGGGATCTCGTCGATCCGGGTGAGCCGGATGAAGCGGCCGACGCGGGTGACACGCCTGTCGCCCTTGGCGGCCCAGCGCGGCCCGCCGGCGGCCTCGGCATCGGCGCGCATCGAGCGGAACTTGTAGAGGGTGAAGACGCGGCCATCCTTGCCGACGCGTGCCTGGCGGTAGAACACCGGGCCGGGGCTGTCGAGCTTGATCGCAAGTGCCGTGAGCAGAGAGAGCGGCAGCGTCAGGACCAGGAGGGCGAGGCTGCCGGCGATGTCGATGCCGCGGCGTATGGCCTCCTCGAGCGTGCGGCCCCGCCCCGGCGCGCGCTCGGCGAGCCAGTCCGGCGGGAGGCGGGCGAGGTCGAGCCGGTTGGTGCGCTGTTCGGCGAAGTCGGCTGCGCCGTAGAGCCTGATGCCGGCTGCCGCCCAGGCGGCGCGTCGGGCAGGCGGCACAAGCGCGACATCGGGAACGATCACGGCCCAGATGCGCCGCGCGCGCAGCGCCTCTGCCGAGAAGGCCTCATCCTCGACGGCGGCAAGCGTGCCGGCGAGCGCGACCTCGAAGCCATCCTCGACGCGTCGCTCGAATTCCATCGGGCCCTCAGGGCCGCGCAGCACCGCGAGGCGGTGACGCCAGAGACCGCCCCGCACCGCCGCTGCGAAGGCGACATGGGTCGCCATCATCGCCGAGACCAGCCCAGCGAGAACGACCGCGAGCGCATTCCAGCGCTCGATCCCCTCGAGGGTCGGGTCGAGCAGGTAGAGAACGACTTGGGCGAGGAGGAAGAGCAGGCTCGCAGCGATGGTGCAGCCGACCAGGAAGCGGCCGAGCCGGCGCCAGGCCTCCGGCTGATAGAGGCCGGCAGCCGAGGCGACCATGCCGACCGAGAGGGCAAGAAGGGCGAGGAAGGCCACGCCCTTGGCTGAGGTGACGGCAGGCATCGCCTCGGCCATGCCGAAACGCAGAAGGGCATAGACCGTGAGGAAGCAGACGACCGTCTCGACGAGATAGAGTGCGAGCATCTGCGACCGCACGCTGTGCCCGAACAGCTTCGTCATGGTTGTGCCCCCGACATTTGCGTCGTTGCACGGATCCGACCCCCCACGGGCCGGAGACGCCTGCGCATGGCTAATCTACCCACGTCGCCGCTCCTTAAACAATGAATCCTCCCTTAACGTCCATCGCAAAAAACGCGTACTGCATC
>Ga0308414_1001327_pt1 | contig 16147 bp, 18 predicted proteins | sample HotsprSampleOS50_FD_205667 | JGI IMG/M metagenome (GOLD analysis project Ga0308414, IMG submission 205667) | Hot spring phototrophic mat microbial communities from Octopus Spring, Yellowstone National Park, Wyoming, United States - 20090730_OS50 ... | reverse complement strand
CAAGCGCACGCCGCAGCGCGCGCGCATCAACCTCGATGGGCGCCGCGTCGTCGGCGGACGCTGCGGGCAGTGGACTGCCCGGCGCGAAATTGATCCGCGCATGAGACAAGGCAGTGCGCAGTTCCAGTCCGCCCTCTCCCCGCGACAGCACAATGTTGTCTTGCTGGGGCCGCGCGCCCCCTGCCAGCGCGCGCGCGTACTCGCCCAGCGACTTCACGTCAATCGTGATGCCAGACGTGGGGATGGGCACATCCCCCAGCCGATAGCGCACAATCCCGTTGGTGGGGGTAACGACCCCCACCCACGTCACGTCGTCCTGATCGCAGCTGAGCGCTGCGGTCGCGCTAACGTTCCCCAAAAACGTCAGGGCGTTGGCAAACGTGGCGAGGGAAATCTCCATCATGCCACCTCCTCAATCCAGCGGCGCATGGCGGCATCCAGCTCCGCGTCGCGCCAACGCCGCCACGCCGCGTTGGTCACCGCCGCCCACCGCGCACGCATTTGCGCGCGAACGGGCGCTGGCAGCGCCACAGCTTCACGCCGCATCGCCGCCAGCGCCACAGCTTCACGCCGCATCGCCGCCAGCGCGGTGTTGTCCTGGGCGCCCAGCGCCCTCACAACGTCATCGATAATCTGGTCGTCACGACGCATCGTCGTCCTCCTCGCCGCGCGCCCGTGCGTTGACGTACGCGCGCACGCGCTCGGTCGCCTCCTCGAGCGTGCCCTCCCACTCGAGCGCGCTCGCCACGCCCAGCGCGTCGCGCACCAGCTCGGGCGTGGCGCCGAATTGCTCGACCATGGCGTCATACCAACGGCGCAGCTCGCCGCTGCGGACAACACGCGATGGCACCGCCGCATGCTCGCTGGCGGGCGGCGCTGCTGGCGCGCCCCCACGGGCGCGGCGGTAGGGTTGCGGCGTGTCAACCAGTGCCTCGTCGTCGAAATCGCCGCCGGCGAATTGCGTGCCGAACCCGGCGAGCGCCAGCGCACGCCCGATCGCCGCCGTCTCGGCTTTTTCCAGGTGCCGCCCCGCCCACACGGCACGCGGATCGAAATACGCGCTGCCATGCGCCACGGCCAACAGCGTGCCGTCTTCAGCGCGTATGGTGCACTGGACGTTGGCGGTCCAGTTGTCAACCGAGACGATGCGCGTCTCGATGAGACCGCGCGGCTGCTCATGCCTGAACCACGCGATGCGCGCGGCCACAGGCAGGTAGCCCCGACCTTTTATGCTGACAATGTGTTGTTTGGGGTCAAACTCGCTCATGATGCTCCTCCTAGGCTGATAAACTAAAACCCCAACAGGCTGTCAATCTCGTCGAGCTGGCGCGCCAGCTCCCGCTCCAACCCCCGCACAAGCGGGGGCATCGGCTCGCCCGTGTCGACGTATGGCTGGACCCTCGCGCGCCACTCGCGCTCCAACTCGTCCGCCAGTTCGAGCAGCTGGCGGTACGCTGGGTAGGAGAGGGGCGCCAGCGCGCGCGCACGGGCACGCCTCAAATAGGCTGCGTAGCCGTCGTCCAGGACGCGGGCTGCGAGATCGGGCTCGAGCCAGCCCCTTTCGACTAACAACATTATATAATTTTTATCGACATTCACCTCATAGCACCTCCTAAAACAAAACGCTGTCTAAACACATTGTACCACACAATCTGGCAGTTGCAGCACTAGAAATTGACCCAAAACGCATACCACGTCTGTTGATGCCCCCCTCACCCCCACCTGCGCTCCAGGCGCGTTTTGATGATCGCGCGCGTCAAAATCTGCATTGCGTGGTATTCCGTGTCCGCCGTGACCGTCACGCCTCCCCGCTCCGCACGCCGCGTCTGGCGCGCCACCAGTCGCGCTGCCTCGCTCAGCGCGCGCAGCCGCACTGCTGGCGTCACGTCGTGCCAGCGTCCCGTTGGGGCATAGCGCGCCAGCCCCTCCACGTACGCTATAAACGCCGCGCGCGTCGCCGCGTCCATAGCGGCGTAATCAAGGACGCCATTAACCGCAAACTGTTTCATCTGTACCTCCTCTAGCGTAACGCCCGCTCCGCCAGCGCGCCCATGCCCCATCTGTCCCAGTCCGTCAGGGCCGGGTAGGGCGTGAGCAGGTGCCCAGCGCCACGCTGGACAAACACAAATCCATTACACATCGCCGGCGACGTGCTGTCAACATAACTGGCGTAATTGAGACGCACCTGGTCAAACAACCCGCCCGCGCTGATGGCGACGTAGCGCCCATAATCATCGAGCGTGACCGCGACGTGATGCTCATGCGCACTGATGACGTTGGACTGGTATTTGAGCGCCAACCGCGCCGGCGTACGCCCGCGCGCGCTGCTGTAGCTGCGCTGGTGCGTGCAGCGCCAGGTCACTCCACCAGACACAACGATCGCGCGCGTCTCACCCAGCACGTCTACGCGCTCGCTGGATGCGAGCAGGCGCCGCAGCGCCTCGCCGCCGATCTGCCCATCGAGCGCGCGCGCGATGCGCAGCTCGTGGTTGCCCATCGTCCAGACGATGCGATCGTAATGGCGCGTCATCGTCGCCAGCACGTCGCGCGCGACGTCCAGCTCATCGTTGAGCCCGATTGGAGGCGCGCTGTGCGCGTAGGTGGACAGCGCGTCGGCGTTGATGAAATCGCCGAGCAGCAGCAGCTGGCGCTGCCCCCGCCGCATCTGGCGCACGCCGAACTCGAGCGCCAGTTCTAACAGCGCCCAGCGCGTGTAGGGCAGATGCACGTCTGGCAAAATCAGCCAATCCCCCTCCAGCACTGGCGCGTTATCCCAGCGCGCCGCCTCGACCAACGCCGGCAGCGCCACGGCGCTGGTTGGCGCCGCATCCCGCTGGCGCGTCTGGCGCAGCCACCGATAATACATGCCACGCGCCGTGTCGGCGCTGCACCCCAATTCGGCGCCGATGCAGCTAAACGACAGCCCGCGGCGGCGCATGGCGTGGACGCGCTGCATGCGCTGCTGCGTGTTTGGGTTTAGTCTCCCCATGCAAATTATCCTCCAACTGCGCGCGCGCGCGGGCGCGCAGCGTCTCGTACAAAACCTGCACCACGCGCGGCCCGCGCCCGCGCTTGGCGGCCAGGCGGTGCTCGATCACCCAGGCATGAAGCTCGTCGGTGGCGCGTAGATACAACACCAACTCGCGCGGCAGTCCCATTTTGTGTTGAGCGTAGCGCTCAAACGCCGCGTTTTTGCACGCCTCCCATTCTGTGGGGCGCTGCAGCACGCCCCCGCGACGCGCGCTGCGGCTCATGCGGGCTCCAATCCGGCATCCGGGGGCGGGTCAGCGCCCAGCAACCCCTCCTCCCAGTCGCGTTTGAGCATCGCTAACAGTGCTGGATCGACCGTGAAGGCTGCTGTGGAAGAAAACGCTAGTATATTATTATTAGCGTTTTCTTCCACGCGCGCCGCCAGCCTGCTTCGGGCCAGCGCCATCCAGAACGCCCAGCGCGTTTCCTCAATCCAGTAAACCATCGGGCGTTTCCCCGCAGCGTCACGAGGGCCGACGCGGCTGGCCAGCGCCACGCCAAACCGGCGCAGCACCCAGCGCACCACCGGGATCGGGTTGGCGCTGCACGCCCCTGGCACCCAGCCCAGCAGCCAAATCAGCTGTTGGCGGTAGCGCTGCACGACGACGCTCCCCCGTTCGCGCAGTTCATCTGCCGACATGTCGCGCACGACGTCGGCCAGTTCGGCGGGCGTGCAGTTGAATACAACCCGGCAGAATTCGTGGAAAAACTGGCGGCGAGCAACCCGGTTGCGGCGTTTATTGATCTGCCAGCGGTTTTGCGCCTCGGCCTGGTCGCGCGCCCTCACGTTCTGCTCGTTGTCGTTCGCGTCGGCCCAATTGCGCAGCGCCTCACGTTTTTTCGGCGTGTTCAATGCCTCGTACGTCTCCTCATCGATTGGCCGCCCCGCGGCGCGCTCGATCAACCAACGCTCGTAGCCCGCGCGCAGTTCGGGCGTGACCGCGCCGGCCAGCTGCGCCTGCTCGTAGGTGTCGGGGTCGACCGGGGGCACAGTGAGCACCAGCTCCCGATACGCCTCCAGCAGCTGCTGGCGCGTCTCCAGCCAGCCCGCTTTTAACGCCCCGCCATCGCGCTCGTCGATCTCGATCTGGTACCCCTCCGCCCGCGCGCGCGCGGCAAACCAGCTGAGCGGGTCGTTACGCTCGGCGTTGGTCGCCGCCTCCAGCCGCGCGCCCAGCCAGTGCGCATCCAGCAGCATGGCGTCAATGCCGTGGTCGTATCCGCCGAGCGCTGCGTTGTAGTACGCTCCCGTCAAGCGCCGCTCGTACAGCAGGCGCGGGTCGGTTGGCCGCACCCCCTCTCCCTGCTGGACGTAGGCCGCGCGGACGCGCGCGTTGCGCGCCCGGCCCATCATCTGCAGCATGTCAGCAGGCGAGAGCGGCTGGCGGTCGAAAAACCCGACCACACCCTCGACGGGGCAGTCGATCGAGACGCCCGTGCCCAGCGACGGCGAGCAGACCAGCCAGCGCAGCGTCGGCAGCTCGTCGTTGATGCGCTCCAGAAACTCAATTGTGTCAGCGGCCTGGCTGGTATCGGCGTTAATCAGACGCCCGCTGCTGGCGCCATATTTCTCGCTCAGCTGCTCATGAATGACCGCGCTTTCGCGGCGCGAGCTGGTCGGGATGAGGACTGGCCCGGCGTTTTTGTCAATCAGCTCGCGCGCCAACGCCAGCGCGCTCCACCGGTCGGGGTAGAGCGTGAGTGTCTGCCCCTGCTGTGGCTGGTGCGTGTTGTGAATCACCCAGCCATCGCGTCCCCAATCGCGAAGCCACTCAATTGTCACGTCATCGAGCCCAGCATCCATCGCCAGCACAAACCCCGCGCGCAGCACCTGCTCGCGCAGCGCGCCGTACGCGCGCATCGCCCGCGCGCCCCGCAGCGTGTCGGACGTGAGCAGATGCGCTAGTACCTGCGTCGCCTCGTCAATAATGACCACGTCGTAGTGCCGCCCCGCCACGCGCCACAGGCTGTCGACCGTGATGGCCAGATGCGGCGACTGCCGCGCCGAGACCCCGCCAGGCAGCTGATCGCGGTGCCAAACAAAATTGAGGCGCCGCGCGATCGCCCGCCCCAACGTGCGCCGGTGCGAAATGAGCAGCGCCGTGATCGGTCGCCCCTCGCGCGCCTCTAATGCCGCCAGCGCCCGCTTGATCAGCTCGGTTTTACCCGTGCCCAGGGCGGATTTGATCATCAGTGCCGAACGCGGCCCCAACCCGCCAATGCCAGCGATGGTCAGGTCGATGTCGAGCTCGCTGATCCAGCGCATATCGACGACCTGGTCGGCATTGATAGGGGGGACCTCGACGGCAGCGATGTCCAGGCGCGGCGCCAGGTCGGGGACGTACGTCTCGACGCGCTCGTCAACCCAGCGCAGCGCGCCCTCGATCTCGGCTGGCTCGCGCTCCATCGACGCGCCCAGCGTTCGGATCAGCGTCTCCGCCTCAACCCCGGGCAGCGCGCGCAGCGATGCGATGGCTGCCGCCGCACGGATGAACGCGACGTGGCGCAGCCCCTGCCCGGCCGGCACGCGCATGGCCTCCTCTAAAATCCGCTCCAGCGCGTTATTCGCGTAGCGCGCCGCGCGGGCGCCGCGCAGCAGATGCGCAATTGGCAGCCCAGCACTGGGCGCCGGCGTTATCGCCGCGCGCCGGCGCGCGGCCTGCCAGCGCTCGTCATCCAGTTTGGCCTCGTCAGCGCACAGCCCGCCCGCGATCTCGATTGGCAAAATGTTGCCAATGTAGTAGCTCCCGCGCCGCGTCGACCCGTAAAATCCGCGCGCCGCGTCCTTGCAGGCGTCGTCGGGCTGGTAGGCGTCGAACTGGCGCAGCAGCCCCCGCACCAGCGCCTCGTAACGAGTAGGGCAGTCGACGCGCTCGGACAGCATGAATACCACGCGCGTGCGCGGCGCGTCGGGCGTGGAGGTGGGGGTCGGGTATAAAAATAACCCATAGCGCTCGATGAACGGGTCGCGGCGCAGCGTCTCGACGTCGGGGCCCTGATCAAAGTCGAGCCCGATCAGCTGCGCGCTGATGAAATTTTTGCGCGCGCGCCCGCCACTGAAAACCGCTGGCGCCCACGCGACCCCCTGCGTAACCAGGCGGTAGAGATCGATCGGACGCAGAGTTTCGGTCGTGTAGCCGGTCGACCAGGCGGATTTGGTCGCGCCCGGCACTAGTTCCTTGTTGCGAAAATTTTTGTTTACGCTAACAGTTATGGGCATTGATTTTCCTCCCCTAGCAATTGCAACACGTCGCGCACAATTTGCCCCATGTCGTCCAACATGGGCCCGGCATAACGCAGCACGCGCCAGCCCGCCAGCGTCGCCGCGTTGTATTTTTCGCAGTCCGCTGCGTAGCCTAATCCCCGCGTGTGCCGGCCGCGCGCCCACGCGCCGCCCTCCAGTTCGACGGCGATACGTTGTTCGGGCCAGGCGAAATCGAACCGCCAGCGACGAGGCGGCGCGAAACGGTACTCTTGCAGGGGGGCTGGCTGACGTGGCGCGAGCGCCTCCCAAACGCGCGCAAACAGCGCTTCATGCTCGCTCAGGCTGTTTTTTTTCATTGCGCCCCCTTCGCGCTTTCTTCAACCTGCTCTTCCTGGTTTGGTACACTGCGTGCATTGAGCAATAAAACGATACATAGTTCTGCGTGTAATAAACCGGACGATCACAACCAGGGAATTTGCACGCGATTTCCCCCGCTGCCGCTGCAGCGAGCAGTTTTTCAGTACGCCGCGCCCAGCAGGCGCGCTGGCGCTCGCGCCGGCATTCGGTGCAGTACGGATCTGTTTTGCCGCTGGCGTATACGTGTTTGGGGCGCGTCCCGCAGTTGGGACACACGCCCCCACGACGTGGGGGACGAGCCGCGCGCTCAGGCCGCGGCTGCAATGCGCGCGTCAATGCGCGCTCGCCCGTGCTGGTGAGGCAGTACAGCACGCTGCCATCCCGCCCCTCTGAGCGATAGAGCAGGTTGTGCTCGTTCAGCCAGCGCAGATTGCGCGCCCGGCGTCCACTGCCCCGCAGCGGCGCTCCCACATATCCCATTTCTCTGGCCTGCCAGGCCTCGACCAGGCAGGCCAGCTGTGCCCTGGTCAGTTTTTTGTGCTCAGAATGGCTCATTTGTTCTATCCCCTGAACCAACTGTACATCCGCGTTTTAGCATTGTCAATTTGTTTTTGGTTAAAGTTTGGTTTGTCTTTTGTAACAATGCTGGCGAAAAAAAGAAGGGGAGGGGGCGTCCCCCTCCCCTTCTGGTTGGCCTAATACGGGATATTTTCGTGCGCGCCAACCGGCGTTGAGCGTGGCGCGCGGATGGCGCGGTGCGGGTTGGCGTCCTCGCCCTCCTCCTCATTGAGCCAGAGCTCCCGCTCTAGCTCATGCTCGACGAACGACCAAACGATGCGGCTTTGCGTTGGCATCCAGAACTCGACCGGAACGTCTCCAAAAACTGTCAGGGACACGGCGTGCCGTTCGCCCAACGCAGCATGCAAAGCGCGAGCGATGCCCAGATTTTCTCGCGTGGCGACTTCAGCCGCCAACGCGACATCAATAGGCTGGGTGCTCCCGAACCGCCCAGGACGGGCGCTTCGGATCGCATCCTTTAAAAGAGCGTCATTGTAAATATAAACCTCGATCATGGTTTTTACGTTTTCTGCGTTCATTGTGTCCTCCTGTTTAAGATAAACATACTATAAACCAACTGCGCGCGTTTGTCAAGCCTCCAGCTGTGTTATAATAATAGTAATGGTGTTTAGCGTGGAGCTGATCAATGGCACGCCCTGAAAAATTTACCGCAGCGCAGGTCATCGCCGCGCTCAACCAAGCTCGGGGCATGACCACGATCGCGGCGCGCATCCTGAACTGCTCTCCCAACACAATTCGGCGCTACATTCGTCAGTACCCCAGCGTAGCCGAGGCCCAGCGCGAGGCGCATGAGGCGATGCTCGATGACGCCGAGCGCACGCTGTACGAACTGGCGGTGGACGAGCGCAACATCACTGCGCTCATTTTTCTGCTGAAAACGCAGGGCAAAGGGCGTGGGTATACGCAGCGCACCGAGCTGACTGGCGCGGATGGCGTCCCGCTGCTGTCGCCCGACACGGCGCAGCTGCTCGCGGCGCGCGGCATCGACGCGGCGCAGGTCGTGCGCGAATTCGAGGCGCTCATCCGCGCGCGCGCTGAGGGCACCTATGGCGCGCAATGAGGCGCGGGCGCTGGCGCGCGCGTTGGTCGAGCGCGTATTGACCGATCGCGCTGCACCACTCTACACAGCCGCCGACGTGATCGCGTGGGCGGAACAGAATTTCTGGCTGTACGACACCGGGCAGCTGCTTACGTTCTACGAACCGCAGCGCCGCGCACTCCAGCATGCGCTCGCTCGTGACGGGGCGGGGCATTTCATTTATCATACCGTGGTGTGGAGCTGGCCGAAAAAGAGCGCAAAGTCGACCGTGATCGCCGCTCTGGTCGACTACGTCGCCGAGCACGTGCCTCGGGCGCAGATAAAATTGCTGGGCAACGACCAGCGGCAGGCTGACAGCCGCGTTGGGTTTTACGTTCGCGAAAGCATCCGCCTAGCGCAGAAGCGGGGCGGGCGTCCTGGCGTAAAAATTAGTATCAGCGGCTACCACATCGACTACCCGAATGGCAGCCGCATCGACATGCTGCCCATCGACCCTGCCGGCGAGGCGGGCGGTAATGATGACCTGATCGTGTTTAGCGAGTTGTGGGGTTGGCGCCACGCTGCGCATCAGCGCATGTGGGAGGAAATGACGCTGTCGCCCACGAAATATGGCCGCGCCCAGCGTTGGGTCGACACGTACGCGGGTTTTGTGGGCGACAGTCCCGTGCTCGAGCCCCTCTACCAGGCTGGTGTGGTCGAGGGAAAACGTGTTGATGATGACTACGAAATTTACGCCAATGCCAATGCGCGCCTGCTGTGCGTCTGGGTGACGCAGCCGCTGCTGCCGTGGCAGACGCCGCAATACTACGCCGAGCAGGCGAGCGTGCTGACGCCGTCCGCGTTTGCGCGCATGCACCGCAACCAGTGGGTAACGAGCGAGAGCGCGTTTGTGCCAGCGTCTTGGTGGGACGCCTGCGCGGGGGAGCTGCCGCCGCTGCGCCCGGCGCAGCCGGTCGTGGTGGGGATCGACGCCGGCATCGCCTCAGATGCGTTTGCGGTGGTCGCCGTCTCGCGTCACGGCGGGCGCGTGGTTGTGCGCGAGGTGCATGTTTGGCAGCCGCGCCCAGGCGAGCGGCTGTTGTTTGCCAACCCGCACGCGCCAAATGACCCCGCCACGCCCGAGGGGACGCTGCGGGCGCTGGCCCGACGCTACAATGTGGTCCAGTTTGCGTATGACGAGTACCAGCTGCACGACCTGTGCAGCCGCCTGGCGCGCGAGGGCGTCGGCTGGTTTCGCGCGTTTTCGCAGGGGGCGGGGCGCGCCGTCGCGGACAAACTCCTGTACGACCTGATCCGCGACCGGCGCATCGTCCACAGTGGTGACCCGACGCTGCGCGAGCACATCCTCAACGCTGATGCGCGCGCGGATGGGGACAAATTGCGTCTGGTCAAACGCGCGGGCGAGCACAAAATCGACGCTGCAGTTGCGCTGAGCATGGCGGCGCACGAGGCGCTGCGGCTGAACCTGGAGTAGTCATATGGTCGATCTTACACAACAGGCCGAGCGCCACACGATTCAACAGCTTCCTGACGCGCGTGAGAGCACGGGAGCAAGCGCAGTATTTTACGCCGCGCCGCCAGGCCCCTATCTGCCAGCATGGGGCACGCGGGCGCGCGAGCGCGCGCTGCGACAATATTATCGTCATGATCGCAACTGGATGGCGCAGTCCGCGTTTGCTGGGGTGGCGAAAAAAATCGCCTCCACGCCCTGGGAGCTGCGCGGGACGCGCAGCGTGGGGTACTGGCACGAGCTGCTGTATCACGCAGATTTTGGTGCAGGTTGGACAACGCTCATCACCAAAATCATTATTGACTACCTGCGCCACGATGTCGGTGCGTTTGTCGAGGTGATCGCCCCAGGGCGGACGGACCGCCCGATCACCCAGCGCGTCGTCGGGCTGGCGGCGCTCGACCCGCTGCGCTGTTACCCGACTGGCGACCCCACGTACCCAGTGATTTACCACACCGCCCTCGGCGGGTATCACACGCTGCACCACTCGCGCGTTTGGCGCCTCTACGACATGCCCGACAGCGATGATCAGCGCCCAGGCTATGGGCTGTGCGCGCTGTCGCGGGCGATCGCGATCGTCGTGCAGCAGCTGCGCGTGACGAGCTATATCGATACGCGCCTGGACGACGTGCCCCCGCCAGGGATTATGATCCTGCGCAACATCAGCGAACAGGCATTTGCGAGCGCGCTGGATCTGTACAGCGACGAGCAGCAGCGCGACCAGCAGCCCGTGCTGGGGCGCATGATCCGTTTGCCCTCAATCGACCCGACCGCGCCCGCCAGCGTCGAGCAGGTGGCGTTTGCGCAGGCGCCGGACAACTGGAACTACCGCGAATACGTTGAGCTGCACGCCAACGCCATCGCGCTGGCGCTGGGCGTGGATGTGCAGGAGATCTGGCAGCTGACGGGAGGGAACCTGGGCAGCGCGCAGCAGAGCGAGATCCTGCACGCCAAATCGCAAGGTCGGTTAATTGGTTCACTGCTCACGCAGATCGAGCGCGGGCTTAACGCCATCCTGCCCCGACACCTCACGTTTGAACTGAAACGCCGCGACCCATATGAGGTGCAGGAGCGGGCGCAGACGGCGCGGCTGTGGGGCGATTTTGTGCAGACCGTCAGCAGCACCCTCACAGCGGATGAGGCGCGCAGAATTCTGGCCAATATGGTCGAGGCGTATCACGATGCTGTCACCGACGAGCGCGGGGCGGTGGTCAGACTGCACGACGCCGACATTGCCGACGCCGAGGCGGGGAACGCGAAGCCTTTGCCGCCAGCGCCAGCTGAGCAGGTTTCGGTCGAGGACAATGAGCAGCTCGCCCAACGCGCCAAGTCGATCCAGGCGACGCGCCTGGATTTCGAGCTGGCGATGGAGGACCTGCTCGCCGCCGCGCGGGCGGGAGAGATCGACCGACGACGCTTCATTATAATTCTGCGCAGCCTGCTCGCGCGCTATGTCCAGCGCGCGTTTGCCGACGGGCTCGAGGCAGGGGGCGTGCTCGATCCCCCTGACGAGGACGACCGCGCACTGATCGCGGCGTTCGTGGCTGACCACGTGCAGTTCGTCAAAAATTTCGCTGACGAACTGTACCGCGAAGGCGGCATCAGCGACCGCCAGGCGTACTGGCGCCCCAGCATGTGGTGGAATAAATCAGTCGAACCCAGCTATTTCGCCGGGCTTGCCAGCGCCGACCGCAATGGCATGTATGAGTGGGTGCTGGGCGTGCGCGAGGAACACTGCCGCGACTGCCTGCGCCTGAATGGCCAGCGCCACCGCATGCGCGACTGGCGCCGCCGCGGGCTGCTGCCCAAGGTGGACATACTGGCATGTCGCGGGTTCAACTGCGACTGCCGGCTCGTGCGCACCCCCGAGCGCGCGCGCGGGCGTTTTTAGAGGAGGTGTATATGCCATACCAGATTATCCAGCGCGATGGCCAATGGTGCGTGGTGCTCGAGGGTGTTGAGGACCAGCCCATAGGCTGCCATGACAGCGAGGCGGACGCCGAGGCGCAGCGCCGCGCGCTGTACGCGGCCAAAACGCGGCAGGACCCACTGGCCGCGCTGGCGAAAAAACTGCTCCGACGGAGCCGCGACCCACTTGCGCCGTCCGCGCCACCGCCGGTCGCGGCGTTCAAAACGGTGGCGGCGAACCGCTGGCTGGCGTTGTGGACGAACAATTTCCGCGATCGCGAGGGCGAAATTTTCAGCCAGCGCGCGATCGACGACTACATCGCGCGCGTCGATTTGGGGATTATCCCTATGCCTGAATTGTGGGTTTGGCACCTGCCAGGCACGCGCATTGGCCAGGCGCAGTGGTTAGGGCGCATCGGCCATTACGCCGTCGCCGCGGGCACATTCGATGACACGCCGCTGGGTCGCGCCGCCGCCAAGCGCCTGGCGCGCGGGCGCTGGGCGGTCAGTCACGGGTTTTACTACTCGCCTCGTCATCTGGTCGATGGCGTTTATCATCGTTTTAACACGTTCGAAATTTCTGTGCTGCCATCTGGCGCTGGCGTGGCAGCCAACCCTTATGCCCTGATTGAGGAGGTAGCAGATGCTAACCAGTGAGAAAATCGCCGCGCTCAAGCGCTTGTTTGGTGACGAGCTGGCGGAGGAGATCATCGCCAACATCGAGCAAAAATCGCAGCTCATCGAGCAGCTGGGCGTCGAGTACAAGGACATGTCGCCCATCAGCGAGAACGAAACGCCTGCAGTCGAGGCGATCGATCGCATTGAGGCGGACGTTAAGACGCTGCTGCTGGACGTCATTGACGAAAATGGGCAGCTCGTGCAGATGACGAGCGACGCGCTGGCGGCAGCCAAAGCCGCCCGCGAGGCGGTCGATGAGCTGCGCGCGATCGTCGAGGAGCTGCGCGCGATCGTCGACGAGCGCCCACGCAGCGTGACGGAAACTGAGGGAGCAAAATCGGTGCCCGACGCGCTGCAGCACGCTGTGCAGCGCCCACGCACGTACAAACCAGTAACCATGTGAGGAGGACTTATGAGCATTCAAATTGATGACAAAACCTACACGCTCGATGAATTGGCCGCGCTGGCCAAGGCGGGCGTATTGCAGCTTGGGGCCAAAAGCAGCATTGGCTCGACCGCCACGCCCAACGCCGTCGGACTGCATGGCCCCATCCATGGTTCGAGCACGCAGTTTGGCATTTTCAGCGATGGCACCGTGCGGCCAGGGCGTTACAGCGCTTTGCAACGTACGCCCAGCCTGATGTCGATCATCCCCTTGTTTCGTAGCGACATCGCCAACGAGCGGATCGGCATCCTGACCGGGCAGCAGGCCGCGACCGGCAGCCCCGCGACGGGGTTTTGCCAACCAGCGCCCGTGCCTGGCAACCTGAAAACCTGCGTGCAGTCGGTGCCGTATGGCGAGGTGCACATCCAGACGCAGATCGCGTCGGTAATGGACACGGGGCTGCGCCGGGACCGGGCGGAGGTTGACAGCGAACTTTATAACCAGGCGGCGCAGGTCAACCCCTGGATCCCCTATTCGGGCGAACTCGACAGCAACGACCTGTTCCGCACGCATGCATTCCGCGTCGGCATTCAGGTCGAGCGCGACCTGACGCGCGTCCTGCATGAGGGCGTGGCGGGCGCAAGTTCTGCCACCTACCCATCGCTCCAAAAGCAGTTCAGAGGGCTGGACGGTTGGATCAAAACCGGCTACACCGACGTGGACAGCAGCGTCGCCTGCCCCGCCGCCGACAGCGTGGTCTACAACCACAATGCCGCCATCGACGCGGTCGGGGCGGGCACGGGCACGACTGGGCAGTCGATCGTCGTTTCGATCCACGCGCTCTACTGGGCTGTCAATTCGCGCGCGATTGCTGTCGGCATGGGCGGGACGCAGTGGGCGTTCGCGGTGCACCCGCAGATGTGGCCGAGGCTGGCGCAGACCTACGCCTGCGAGTACGCGACGAATGGCTGTCTCGGCACGGCGGCGGCGCCCAACAACCGCGATGGCATGGAGATCCAGCGCATGCGCCAGGAGATGTACAGCGGGCGCTTTCTGTGGGTCGATGGCGAGCGCGTGCCCGTCGTCATGGACGAGGGCATCCCGCTGGAGCGCCCGCAGGCGGGGACGCTGCGCGCTGGCATCAAACTGGTGCCCATCAGCTGGAACGCGCAGCCGCTGCTGTACGGCGAGTTTTTCCCCGTCGACAATGGCCAAGCGGTCAATTTGCTCTCGGCACTCGGGGCGCGCGTCGACGATGTGGTGGCGCTGAATAATGGCCTGTATTTGGCTGCTATGTCGCGTACCAAGGCCTGCGTTGAGTGGTCGTTCATGGCCCGCGTGCGGTTAATTTTGGACGCGCCGTTCCTGGCTGGGCGCATCGACAACATCACGTTCGCGCAGGTCGAGGGCATCCGGGTTGGCGATCCGGCCATCACCTACCTCTACGCCGATGGCGGCGTGACGTACCTGAGCTAGTGATCGGGGCGCGCATGAGCGAAGTGACCATCATCATCCCATGCGCGCCATCGCATCTGGCGCTGGTCGACCGCGCGGTCGCCAGCGTTGAGGCGCAAACCGTCCCCGTGCGCCATCTGGTCCAGATTGATTGGGAGCGACGCGGCGCGGGCTGGGCCCGCAATGCCGCGCTTCGTCAGGTCACAACGCCATTGGTTGTCATGCTGGACGCTGACGATGAGCTGCTGCCCACGTATGTCGAGCGTACGCTCGAGGCGTGGGCGCGTGGTGGCGGGACGCGCTACGTTTATACAGACTGGTGGGCAGGGGGCGAGCGCTGGCTCGCTCCCGCCTGCCCGTGGGTGCGCGGCGCGTGGCACACGGTCACGACGCTGCTGCCCACCGCGTGGGCGCTGGAGACGTTGTTTGACGAAAATCTGCCAGGCGCTGAGGACACCGATTTTTACGTGCGCCTCGCGCTGTCCGGCCGCTGCGGGCAGCGTTTGCCCGAGCCATTACTGCACTACCATAAAAACGCGCGCGACGTCAGTCGTAGCGCGCGCTTGGTCGGCTCGCCGGCGTATCGGCGCGTCACGGCTGAGTTGCGTCGGCGCTATGGAGACAAACTTATGCCCTGTTGTGGACAATCTGAACCTGCTATTGCCTCCCCCCTCAATGACACCCAGCCGGGCGACGTGCTGGCGCGCGTGTTGTGGCACGGCGCGCGGCGTGAGTGGGGGCGCATCAGTGGGCGCCTGTACCCCCGTGCGGGGCATGGCGATCTGCTGTACGCCGACCCGCGCGACATCGATGGCGTTATGCTGGAGGCGGTTGAGCCGCCTGCACCGGCGGCCGAGCCTGCGCGCGGCGTGCATGGCGTGATGGAGGCGTTGCTGCGCCCCGTCCCCCCTCCACCCGTGGTTGACGAGGCAATCGTCCCCGCGCCAGACGTCGCGCGCGTGGTCGAGCTGGCGCGGCGCGGCGAGCTGGCGTGGCGCAGCGGGTTGAGCGCCCCCGCCACAATCATCGAGCGCGAGCCCGTGTTTGCGCTGCCCAGCAGCGACTACCCCAGCTACCGCGACCTGCGCATGCTGATTGCGCTGGCGGGGTTCGAAACGACGCCCATCGACGCCATCGACGTGATCGACCCGGGTGGGCTCTACATTATCTGCACGCCAGAGCCAGTGCGCGCTTACGCGCGCGCGCGCGCCAAATTGATTGCCTGGCAGTTTGAGTACGCGGGCGATTACGCTGAAAATTACGCCAAATTCCGCGGCGAGCTGTGGGCCAGCGACCAGGCGTGGGCGGCTGAGCACAACGCGCGGTTTGTGCTGCTGGGCTCGCACCCGCTGTTGCGCGAGCCGCTGGCCGACACGGCTCGCGGTACCTACGACGCGACCATGCTGGGCTACATGACGCCGCGCCGCCAGCGCATCAAAAACGAGCTGGGGGGCTGGCGCTGGCCGCCTGACCACCCTGGCCATGAGGGCCCAGCGCGCCACGACGCGCTGACGGGCGCGCGCATGATGCTGCACGTGCACCAGCACGACGACGCGCCCTACGCCGCGCCATTACGCTACGCGCTGGCTGCTGCCTATGGGCTGCCGGTGCTGGCTGAGCAGTTGACGGACAGCACGCCCTACGGCGACGCGCTGCAGGAGGCCCCATACGAACTGCTCGCGCGCACCGCGATCGAGCTGCGCAGCAATACGGCGCTGCTGACCTACAGCGCCGAGCGCCTGCGGACGCTGCTGATTGACGAACGCCCGTTCCGGCGCTGCGTGCTGGACGCATTGGCGTGATGGAGGCGCTGCGCGTGAAGAAAACGCTATATATGTACTATATAGAGATTTCTTCAGAGGGGGCGAGCACAATTACGAGACTGGGGGTGTGGGTCAATGATGCGTGTCTATGACTGCTGCATCGCGCACGACGAAATTGCAATGCTGGAGCTGCGCCTGGCGGCGCTGCGCGACGTGGTCGACGTGTTTGTTGTCTGTG
>Ga0308414_1001326_pt1 | contig 16147 bp, 16 predicted proteins | sample HotsprSampleOS50_FD_205667 | JGI IMG/M metagenome (GOLD analysis project Ga0308414, IMG submission 205667) | Hot spring phototrophic mat microbial communities from Octopus Spring, Yellowstone National Park, Wyoming, United States - 20090730_OS50 ... | reverse complement strand
TCTAATTATCAATGGTGTTTCCAACTAGTCCGTGTTAGGCACACGGAGAGCCCCCCTAGTTTTAGGAGCTATATAAATTAAAGCATACAAAACCCATTTCCGACGACCTGTAAAAAAAATGCCAATTGTTATTTGCGCTAAGGCTGTAAATTGTCCTGTAATGCTTGTGGTGCCTACAACCGACCACCTCAACGAAAGCAAGGGGATTTGCGGATGCTGGCTGAGGTGGTCGGTCGAATAATGAACGAATTGGGCGCAGACCTAGGCTGGGGATAAAGAAAGCCAGTTTTTGGTGCGAATTTGAACGATGCCACAGCAGTTGATATACTAGCTGACAGGATGATTGGATTGATGCGGGAAATACGACGGATTGTCATTGCCAGTGGTAATCAAGGCAAGGTAGAGGAGTTCCAGCAGTATTTTCGAAGGTATTTCGCCGATGGGGTGGTAATTCTGCCCAAGCCTGCGGAGTTGGAGATAGAAGAAACAGGGGCTACCTTTTTGGACAACGCCAAACTCAAGGCATATCAAACGGCGATCGCTACGGAGGAGTGGTCTTTGGCTGATGATTCTGGGCTGGAGGTAATGGCTTTGGGTGGTGCGCCGGGGGTCAAGTCTGCCCGCTATGCAGATGATGATCAGGCTAGGATTGCACGGGTACTGCGGGAGTTGGGCGATCGCTCGGATCGGTCGGCGCGTTTTGTCTGCGCTATTGCCGTTGCCAATCCTAGGGGAGAGATTGTTTATGAAGCTGTAGGAACTTGTGAGGGGGAGATCACCCATGCGCCTAGAGGCGATCGCGGTTTTGGCTACGATCCGATTTTTCTAGTGCCAGAATATGGGCAAACTTTTGCAGAGATGCCTAGTGAATTGAAGCATAAAATTAGTCATCGCGCTAAGGCTTTGGCAATTTTGCAATCACAGTGGCAGAGGTAGTTATGCCATATTCCGCTATCTCGCGTGAACAAATAGTAAATTGGCTGACCGCAGGTTTACTCTGGCTGGGGGCAGGGGTAATGTTATTGCCACTGGTGGCGGTTTTCTTGGTATCTTTTACTAGCACTGAGCCAAATGCTAATTTTTTAAGTAACTATATTAAGGCGTGGTCGCAAGGGAATTTTTTACTATCTTTTTTCAATTCAGCAGTAGTAGCGATCGCTGTTACTTTGTTGCAAGCCTTTACTTCATTACTAGCGGGTTATGCGTTAGCTAGATTAGAATTTCGCGGGAAAGGGGCAATTCTAATTATTATTCTCGCTACTTTAATTATTCCTATTCAGCTTTTGGTAGTGCCAGTGTTTCTAATACTAAAATTTGCGGGTTTAGTGAATACCTACGGAGCTTTGATCATTCCCTCTGCCGCTAATGCTTACGGTATTTTTTTGCTCAGGCAATATATTAAAACTATTCCCATTCAGCTAGAAGAGTCTGCTATGTTGGATGGGGCTAATCGCTGGCAAGTGCTGAGATATATTATTTTTCCGCTGACCAAGCCCGCCCTGGTTACCCTATTCCTATTTACTTTTATTGGTGAATGGAATGACCTATTTAAGCCGTTAATTTTCACCACTAGACCAGAATTGACTACTGTACAGCTAACTTTAGCTAGTTTTCAGGAACTATACACTGCTGATTGGGCATTGCTAATGGCGGCTGTGGTAATTGCTAGTTTGCCAGTGATTGTTTTATTCTTCTTTGGACAAAAACAGCTTCTCAAGGGCATAGCTACTACGGGGATCAGGGGTTAGGTTAATTTTTTGGGGCAGTGGCGATCGCTAGTTTGAGACCTTTGATCTTACGCAAACGATCCATAACTGCAACCACTTGACCATGGGTTAATTTTTCATCGGCTTGTAGTAATACAGCTACTTCTTGACCTCGATTTTGTTGAATGATTCCTGTTAGTTTAGTTTCTAAATCAGCCGAAGCGATCGCCTGTTTGTTGAGAAACATTTTACCCGTGCTATCTATACTCAAAACTACCCTGACCATTTTTTGGATACTGGCAGTGTCTGATTGGGGCAAGTTCACTGTTACTCCCAAATTCTGAGCAAGGAATAGCGTAGATAGAATAAAGAAAGCCAAAATAGAAAAGGTAATGTCAATTAAAGAAGTAACATCCAGACGCGGCGGATTGTCTGGTTCTTCAGGAATTCGCATAATATCTTCTAAAATAAAGTTCTAATTGGGTAGCATATTCTTGGATGAATGCCATTTGCCGTTGGTAGAGACTGCGAAAGATATTAGCAAAAATGGTGGCAGTGATGGCAATAATTAGACCAGTAGCTGTGGTAATCAACGCCTCGCTAATTCCGCCTGAAACTGCTGAGGCTTTCTCTCCTGTAATCTCTCCCACTCTGATATTGGCAAAAGAAGTCATCAGTCCCGTAACCGTTCCCAATAGACCCATTAGTGGCGAAAGAGTGATGATGGTATCCAAGATATTTTGGAAGCGTTTTAGGACAGGAATTTCACTGTGTACCGCCCCTTCCAATGCTAAATTGAACTCATCTATGTTGGGAGATTCTAAATGGATTGCTGACAGAAAGATGCGAGCGATGGGTAAATCTATGTTTTCCTCTAGTTTAGCGATCGCCTGTTTTATGTCCTCTTTATACAAAATTAGCACCTTCTGCACTAACTCCTCTTGCCTGCGATAAATCTTCCACCAAAACGCACACCGTTCGGAAATCAAAACTAGGGTGATGATGGAAGTCAGCAAGAGAGGATACATGAGTATCCCGCCTTGTAAAAATAAGGTAATCAGATTAGTCATTTTCTATCGGTTGAGGAGTAATAGGTTCTGGTTGAGCAACTACTGGGGGAGGCGGGGCTACAGCAGGTTTTGGAGGTAATTCCTGTCTGGTTACTTCTGGGATTGGAGCGGGTTCTGGCTGAATAGGCTGAGGCTTTTCCTGTCTAGCTACTTCTGGGACTGGGGCAGGCTTAGCTGGCTGAGGATTTTCCTGTCTGACTACTGTTGGAGCGGGAGCAGGTTTGGGTTGTTCCTGTCTAGCTACTTCTGGAACTGGGGCAGGTTTAGGCTGTTCCTGTCTGGCTAACTCTTCTATTTGTCGTTCTCTTTGCCTTTGGCGTTGATATTCCGAACCTTCCAACTGGAAATCTACTTTTGCTCCTATGCCTTGCCTGCCTGAAGCAGAGGGGGTAAACTTCCACTGTCTTGCCTGTCGCATTGCCGCTTCATCTAATTCCGCATGACCGCTGGATTGGATAATTCTGACATTGGTTACATTGCCATTGGCATCTACATCGACAGCAACTCTAGCTTGTCCTTGCAAACCCCGATTTCTTGCCTCTATAGGATATTCAGGTTTATCGCATCTGATACATTGCACTCTTTGTGGCTGGGCAGGCTCTGCGGTGCTTGGGGTCGGGTTGGTCTGGAGTGCGCTAGGCTCAGGACTTGAACTAGGAGAATTGCCGCGTAATAGATGGCGAATGCGATCGCTAAAACCAATGATACTGCTGGGATTTGTACTGGAAATAGCCGTTCCTTGCTTGCTGGGTTTATCAGTTCCATTGACCGCTCCTTGATTGGCAGGCTCAGACAAATTAGGGACAGAATTATTGGGAATGGCAATGTTTTCCGAGGCTGGGTTCTCTTGGGGCAAAGAAGTAAGTTCCCTCTGAAAATCCTTACTTGCTTCAGTATTTGCCGTCGGTGCTGTGGGTGGGGTGATAGGAGTCTTGGCGGATTCAGTATCTACTTGGGGTGTCTTCTCACTTCTGCTTTTCGGCGCAGTGGAAACGGGATTTACCGCCACTACAGGCTCAGTAATGGTGCTAGGGTTTGCATCTTCTGTGATGGAAGGTAATTCTAGCCATTCAGGTACTACAGGTTCAGGGGTCTCGGCTGTGGTGATCAGTGTCAGGTCTATGGAGTCGGGTAATTCCGCCTGCGGCATTACTGACACAGTATTTTGCTTAATGCTTATACCTAGCAATAAAATATGGGCGATCGCTGAACCGCAAGTAGCATACAACAGCCAGCGATGTAAGGCTTCACGCTCTTTATGTTTCTGCTTTTCCAGAGAAAATGGCAGGCTTGACGATGGCGCAGGCAGATTAACTTGCATGATGCTATTGAGAATTACTCTTGCTATCATAGCACAGGCACACCACTAGGCAAAGGGTAAATTTTTGTTAAAGATAGCATTGCCACACCCTATGATGGAGATTTGTAACTGGTTCTGTTGGGGATCAGCCAGCAGAGGTAACAGGGAAAGAACGGTGCAAGTCCGTCGCTGTCCCGCAACTGTGAAAGTATCTTCTTTGCCGTGAAGATACCTAGTCAGGATGCCTGCCAGTTAAGTTCATACTAGCTCAATCTGCGAGGTACAGAGTGGCTTTACGCTTTCACAATTCCGTTGGTTGGCGGAATTATACAGTTGCGCTTTTTAATTGCAGATTTCTAAAGAGAAATTGGCATAAGCTCGACCAATTTTTGAGATCAAACATTATTAGAAAACGACCCTCTGCATCATTGGTCAAGGGTTTATTGTTAGCATTTAGTTCGCTTCTATTAACTCTAGGGTTAGCGGGTTGTGATGTTAATAACTCAGGTCAAGCAGTAATTAACTTTCAAAACAATGATCAGTGCGTTGCCAATTTTGATGCCCAAACTGACTATTTTCCCCAAAAGGCTAGTATTAAATATGCTAAAGGATTTACAGTTAGCTATCACAAAAACTACAAGCTAGTTACGATTGACCGACCGTTTGCATCGGCTAAAACTCCTTTGCGCTATGTCTTATTGCAGTGTGGCACTCCTTTTCCTAAAGATGTCAAGCCAGATCAGATAATTACTGTTCCTGTGCGATCGCTGATGGTATTTTCCACTACCCACATTCCCCATTTGGAAAAACTAAAGGTGGTGGATAGGTTAGTAGGTATTGCTGATTGGTCGCTGGTGTATTCTCCTATCCTCAGAGAGAAAGCCAGCCAGCGCAACCTCACAGAAGTAGCCAAAGGGGGAAGGTTGAATATTGAGGAAATTATTCGCCTCAACCCCGATTTAATTACTACCTTTGCTGTGGGTAATGCAGAAGCGGATACCTATCCTAAGTTAGTAGAATTGGGTTTAAAAGTAGTGCTGAATGCCGAATACTTGGAAAATTCACCCCTCGGCAGGGCAGAATGGCTGAAGTTCACTGCTCTATTTTTTAATCAAGAAGCATTGGCAGAAGAGGAATTTAACCAGATTGCCGCTAGGTATGAGAAAATCGCTAGACTGACGCAGAAGGTAACTCGCAAACCTACTGTACTCACAGGGCTAAACTACCAAGGGACTTGGTATGTGGCTGGGGGCAAGAGCTACTCAGCCCAATTTCTCAGAGATGCAGGGGCAAACTATCTCTGGGCTGATGATCAAACTACTGGTTCCATTCCTTTGAGTTTTGAGGCAGTTTTTGCCAAAGGGAATAATGCTGATTTCTGGTTGCCTAATGCGGCGATGTGGCGTTCTTTGGCGGATATTACTGCTAGCGATCGCCGCTATGCGGAGTTTGCCGCCTTTCGCAGAGGGCAGGTTTTCAACAACAACCGCCGCCAAGTGGATGGAGCCAATGATTTTTGGGAGAGCGGTGTACTCAATCCCGATGTGGTTTTAGCCGATCTAGTGAAGATTTTCCATCCTACACTCCTCCCCGACCACAATTTGTTCTATTTCCAAAAATTGCAGTAACTATGCTGATTAAAAGAAATTGGCGATCGCTCCTGCTAAGCTGTGCAATTGTCCTCCTAGCAATTCTCTTCACCCTTTCCATCTCCTTTGGTTCTGTTCCCATTCCCCTAGGAGAAGTCATATCAGCATTGAGCAATCCAGAGGAAATGAATTCCACCACAGGGAAAATTATCTGGCAGTTCCGCTTACCCCAAGCCATCACTGCTGTAATGGCTGGCGCTAGTTTATCCATCAGTGGTTTACAGATGCAAACCCTGTTCCACAATCCCTTGGCGGGTCCTTTTGTGTTGGGGATCAGTGCAGGGGCTAGTTTGGGGGTGGCATTACTGGTACTCACAGGCTGGGAAGTGGGGGGCAGTTTAGGCATTGTGGGAGCTAGTGGTGCTGGTGCCTTTGCAGTGTTAGTAATTCTCCTGCTCAGCGATCGCTTGGTAAAAAGTGCCACCACTCTGCTAGTTTTGGGGTTACTGCTGGGCTACATTGCCAACGGACTGGTGAGTATTCTCTTTCAATTCAGCAATAGCGATCGCCTGAGGAACTACATCAATTGGACACTGGGGAGTTTTAGCAATGTTACTTGGGCGCAGATACCGCCCTTTGCCCTAGTGATTGGTTTGGGTTTACTGTTGAGCTTGGCAGTAACCCAGCCCCTAAATGCCCTGTTGTTAGGGGAAAGCCAAGCCCGCACCCTAGGAGTGAAGCTAACTTGGCTGAGATTTTGGGTGTTGGTAAGCACCGCTCTCCTCACGGGCAGTGTTACTGCTTTTTGTGGACCGATTGCCTTTATCGGCGTTGCCGTGCCGCATCTCTGCCGCCATCTGTGGCGCACTGGGGAGCATCGTCAGTTGTGGTTGACCGTTCTGATCACAGGCGCTAGCTTGTCCCTAATGGCTGATTTGAGTACTAGACTGCTGGGTAGGGGCATAGTGCTACCCCTCAATGGGATTACCGCTCTCATGGGTACACCGATCATGCTCTGGTTGATTTTGGGGAGCAGCTCCGCAGGGCATGGACAAAGATGGCATCTCTAAGGCGCAGAATCTCTACTTCCAAGCCAAAAGTGTCGGCAATCACCGCTTCAGTCAGTACTTCCTCTGGACGACCGATCGCATTTAGTCGTCCTGATTTTAATACTGCTAAGCGATCGCTATATCTGCCAGCTAAGTTCATATCGTGCAGCACCGTAACTATGGTCAAACCCTGCTGGCGATTCAATTCCTGCAATAAATCCAACAGTTCCAACTGATAGCGCATATCCAAAAAGGTAGTAGGTTCATCCAAGAGAAGCACTTGAGGGTCTTGCGCCAGTGCCAATGCCAAAAAAGCCCGCTGTCTCTCCCCTCCCGACAAAGTTTCCACGGGGCGATCGGCAAAACTAAGCATCGCCGTTTGGTGCAATGCCTCCAGCACCTTGCGTTTGCCCTGCTGATCCAATTCCCACTGCCACCATGCTTGGTAGGGATTTCTGCCCAAACTCACCAACTGCGCCACCGTGATCCCCTGGGGAATTACCATCTGCTGGGGCAATAGCGCCAGTTCCCGCGCCACCTCCTTCACTGAGCGGCGGTGAATATCCTTACCATTTAATAAAACCGTTCCCCGCTGTGGACTGAGCAGGCGGCTGATTAGCTTCAACAAAGTAGATTTGCCCGAACCATTAGCACCCAAAATACTGAGCCACTCTCCTTGGGATATTTCTAAATTCAAGTCATGCAAAACACTGCGGTTGGCGTATCCCCCCTCAAGGTTACTACTTACCAAAATAGGCATAGATTTTTGTAAACAACTGCCAATTACTTGCTCCATGCGGAACGGGAGACTCGAACTCCCACTCGGTTAAGAACAGGTACCTGAAACCTGCGCGTCTACCAATTCCGCCAGTTCCGCTCAAATAAGCAACTTCTAATAATACTTACTTGTGATTAAAAAGTCAAACCCAATTTAATTTTTTACGAAACTGACTGCACGCCCCTCTTAGTCAATCCACTATTATTAGGGATGGGGTGAGGAAATCAGACTAACAGAAGACTAATAGATCGCTTAGATGATTGAGAAAATCGTGTTTCCATCTTAGAGAACCAGTAGCCCCAAAAACTCCTAAGTTCTTGAGCAATCCTTTCTTGCTAGAATTTGTTGCAAAGATTTTAATAGGAGAAATAAATGACACCAGAGGAAGTAGAAGCGAGGTTTCAGCGCATTGAAGCGTTGCTCGCCGCCAATGCTGAAGCTCATGTCAGACACATAGAAGAAATGGCGCAAATCAGAGTAAATCTAGCTAAGACTGAGGCGATCGCCAACAGCAATGCCCGTGCCATACTTGCCAACACTGAAGCGAGCAGGGCAACTGATGCCAAGTTAGACCGTCTGGCAGACTTGGTGGAGCGTTACATCATCGCCAGCCAAATTAGACAAGATGCCTCTGATATTCGCTTAGAAGGTTTGGAAAATCGGGTTTCTGACCTAGAGAACCCCAAAAATTAGTATCCTTTTCTTGTTAGAATTTGTGGGAGAGATTTAGCGGGTGAAATAATAAATGACACCAGAGGAAGTAGAAGCAAGGTTTCAGCGCATTGAAGCGTTACTCGCCGAGACAGCCGCAAGTCAGGCTAGAACTGAGGCGATCGCCAATAGCAATGCCCGTGCCATACTTGCCAACACTGAAGCGAGCAGGGCAACTGATGCTAAACTAGACCGCCTCGCAGATTTGGTGGAGCGATACATCATCGCCAGTCAGATGAGACAAGATGCCACCGATATTCGTGTAGCAGGTTTGGAAAATCGTGTTTCTGACCTAGAGAATCAATAATACAGAAATCTGGTGTTCATTCCTTTGATGCTGTAAAGTACAGATTATCAGGATTGTTTTGATAGATTAGGGTCGAGTGGAGCGGTCTAACTGTAGTAGGAGGAAGAAATGACATTTGAGGAAATGCAAACCTTAGTAGAGCGGATATTGCAGGCTCAACTACAAGCACAAGTTGAAATGGCAGAAATACGGGCACAGCAGGCTATTACAGAAAAAAACTTAGCCAAGACGGAGGCGATCGCTAATAGCAACGCCCGTGCCATACTTGCCAACACTGAGGCAGACCGCATACACAGGCAAGCCTCTGCCGAACTCAATGCCAAGCTAGACCGTCTGGCAGATTTAGTGGAGCGATACATCATCGCCAGCCAGATCAGACAGGATGCTATTGATATTCGTTTAGAAGGTTTAGCAAATCGCGTGTCAGACTTAGAGAATGAATAACACAAACATCTGGTGTTCATTCCTTTGATGCTGTAAAGTGAAGATTATAGGGGCGAGTGGAGCGGTTTAACTGCATTAGGAGACAGAAATGACATTTGAGGAGATGCAAACCTTAGTAGGACAGATATTGCAGGCTCAACTACGAGCACAAGTGGAGATGGCAGAAATACGGGCACAGCAAGCTATTACAGAAAAAAACTTAGCCAAGACTGAAGCAAACTTAGCCAAGACTGAGGCGATCGCCAACAGCAATGCACGGGCAATACTTGCCAACACTGAAGCGAGCAGGGCAACTGATACCAAGCTAGACCGTCTGGCAGACTTGGTGGAGCGTTACATCATCGCCAGCCAAATTAGACAAGATGCCTCTGATATGCGCTTAGAAGGTTTGGAAAATCGGGTTTCTGACCTAGAGAATAAGTAACAAAACAAATTGCGATCGCAATCTCAGAAGTGTTAGGCGTTGAGCAGACTATAATTCTATTAGCCACACTTAGTAAATAGTCAATAGTTGTTTTTTTCCCTAGATGTCTAACTTTTTGGATGAATACGATGTGATTGTGGTCGGGGCGGGTCATGCGGGCTGTGAAGCCGCCCTAGCTCCTGCCAGAATGGGTTGCAAAACTCTACTGCTGACCCTGAACCTAGATCGCATTGCTTGGCAACCCTGTAACCCTGCGGTGGGTGGTCCCGCCAAGTCCCAATTAGTTCACGAAGTGGATGCTCTGGGGGGGGAAATTGGCAAAATTACCGATCGCACCTATTTGCAAAGACGCATCTTGAACCGCTCCCGTGGTCCTGCCGTGTGGTCGTTACGAGCGCAAACGGACAAGCGGGAATATGCCCGCGCCATGAAAGAAGTGGTGGAGAACCAACCCAACCTCTATCTTAGGGAAGGAACAGTTACCCGTTTGCTAGTGGAAAAAGAGAGAATTAGAGGTGTAGAAACTCAATTTGGGGTGCAATATGCCTGCAAAGCGGTGATCCTGACCACAGGCACTTTTCTCAATGGCACAATTTGGGTAGGTAATCGCTCTATTTCTGCGGGACGGGCGGGAGAATTTGCGGTCACTGGTTTGAGCGAACAGCTAGTGGAATGGGGCTTTGTCTGCGATCGCCTGAAAACTGGCACTCCTGCCCGTGTGGACAAACGCACGGTGGACTATAGCAAAATGGAAGTCCAGCCCCCCGACAGTGAAGACAACTGGTTTAGCTTTGATCCCCAAGCATGGGTGAAGCGGGAAGAAATGAACTGCTACCTGACCCATACCACCAGTGCCACCCATCGCCTGATCCGTGAAAATTTGCATTTAACCCCTGTCTATGGCGGTTTCATTGATGCCAAAGGACCCCGATATTGCCCCAGCATTGAGGATAAGATAGTTCGCTTTGCTGATAAAGAATCGCATCAGATTTTTATTGAACCTGAAGGGAGAGATATTCCTGAACTCTATGTGCAAGGCTTCTCTACGGGAATGCCCGAACCGCTCCAACTGCAACTGCTCCGCACCCTGCCAGGGCTAGAAAACTGTCAGATGCTCCGTGCCGCCTATGCGGTGGAGTATGACTATTTGCCTGCGGTGCAGTGCTACCCTACCCTGATGACCAAAAGGATTGAGGGTTTGTTTTGTGCAGGGCAGATCAACGGCACAACGGGTTATGAAGAAGCTTCAGCGCAAGGCATCATTGCAGGGATTAACAGCGCTCTCTATGCCAAAAACAAGGCATTGCTGACCTTGCCCCGTGAGTCTAGTTACATTGGCACGCTGATTGATGACCTGTGTACCAAAGACCTGCGTGAACCCTATCGTATGCTCACCAGCCGCTCGGAATATCGCCTTTGCCTGCGGTCGGATAACGCTGATCGCCGCTTGACTCCGATTGGTAGGGAAGTAGGCTTAATTGATGATTATCGCTGGCAAATTTTCCTAGAAAAGCAAGCGAGATTGACAGCAGAACAAGAACGACTGCAAACGACCCGCATCAAAGAGCATGAACCTCTGGGCGTGGCGATCGCCAATGACACCCAGCAAGCCATTAAGGGCGCAATTACCCTAGCTGACCTGCTCAGAAGGCAAAATTTCAGCTACATTGACCTCAATAGATACGGACTGGGCAACTCTCAGCTTTCCATCTGGGAAGCAAGAGCGGTGGAGACAGAAATCAGATATGCGGGCTACATTCAACGCCAACAACAACAAATAGAAGCGATCGCTCGATACAGCCAGCGACCTCTACCCACCAACCTAGACTATGCGCAAATTCAGACTTTATCCAAAGAGGCACGGGAAAAACTGACACGAATCCGCCCCCTAACGGTCGGTCAAGCCAGCCAGATCGGAGGAGTAAGTCCCGCCGACATCAATGCACTTTTGATTTATTTAGAAACCAGCAAACGCAATGTTTCTCAACCAGCGATCGCCGCATCTGGATAAACTTGGGGAGCAAAGCAATTCTGAACTTTGGAGTGGGACTAATAGAACTAATCTTCATTTGGCTGTAGCATCGTAGATCGCACCCATAAACAGGATTGCCCCAGTCTGGTTATCTCTGATTACAGTTAAAAATGGGCGATCTACCCGCATGGTAAAGGGTTCAGTAGGTAATGGTACAGAAGTAACACTGATGCCAATGGAAGTTGCGCCAGCGGCTTCAGTTCCTTCCTCATTTACTTCCACAAAAGTTTTATGTTTGACCATGCTGACAAACACTTCAGCGGCAGTTAGGGACTTAAAATTGGCACGGTTGGGGATAAATGCCTCTTGCATACCCAGTCTTTGCAAAGTCTGATTGAGAGTGATGTCGTACTCCAACTTAAACTTAGGCAGTTCCACCTTCCCCTGACGCACTCGGTAACTTCGCATCCACTGTTCCCAATTTTCAGTAGAGAGGGTGCTGATCAAACTGGACAACTGCTGATTGGGTTTCGGCAAAAAGACATACATACTAAATCTGCCATTGCCATAGGGAAGACTGACAGATTGCCAGCGATCGCTCTCGAGATATCTAAAATCTCCCGTCTGCACCATCATTGGTACTGGTTTCTGCTTTCCATCAGTCAAGAAAAAAGGTTGATTAGAAGTCAGCGATTTATCAAATGGTTTAGACCAGCCGCCCTTGAAATAAACGGCATTGATCAGAAACATCACATCATCTCGCTTGATTTCATCAATGATCTTGGGGATTTTCCCCTCAGTTTGTTTACTCACCCACTGATTGATCTCCTCCCGCAGTTTGGGATCGCTGAAGTTGCGTCTGGCTACTAAAGCACTATATACAGTCCGCACCCGATCTAAAAAACTGGCTTGAAAATTTATATCTTGCCTCGCCCAAACCGAGTTAGCAATACGCAATTTGACAGCAGGATCGGCAGTCAAGGATTTGCTCAGTTGGCTATATTGTTGATTAAAAAGATTGAGGGGCAATGGACGGGGCAGTAATAAATTAGTCATTTGATTTTTAGTCTGTCCCTCAGCACCGTTATAGAGCATGGCAAGGGCAAGCTCCACACTAACAGGAGACAAAAACACATTCTGTTTTGAGGTTTGCGCTACTTGCTTAAATAAACTAATCGCAAACTTGGGACTTGGATTCATGAATTTGGTATCTGCACTAATTCCAGTTTTTTCTGTGGTAATTATTTCTTTTGGGGTCGACAAATTTCCCTGATCGGCACTAGAAATAGCACAGCCCAGAGAAGTGAGCAGACAAAAGCAGAAAAATATCACAGAAGTTAGTTTAGGAATTTGCATAAAAGCATCAATTATAGGGTGCATATAACATTACGAATTCTAGCCTAATTTGTTCCTAGGCATCGCAACTGCTGTAGAATGAAATGGCAACCGCAAACTAGAAATTGCGACAAAGTTATGCCCAAATTGCCATCCATTGCCATCTTTGCTCTGGCGATCGCCTGTTTCTTTCTGCCGTTTGTCACCGTTTCCTGCGCTGTACCCAATGAGCTATCCTCTAGTCCCAGTGTCAATGTCAACACCTCCGCTACTATCACTGGTATCCAACTAGCCACTGGGCAACTGCCCCAATCGGCTCGTTTGCCTCAAATCAGACGCCCTAATCAGCCCACCAATAGGGGCAAACCTGAAATTTTTGCGGTCATTCCCCTGATTGCCAGCATAGTGGGGATCGGCACCAACTTCATCAATCCGGTTAATTTGGTAATTCCTGCGATCGCAGGCGGCAGTGGTGCCGTGTCTCTATTACTGCTGAAAAATCGCATTGACAATGAGCTATCTCCCCTTGTCGCCATATCCGATGGACTACTGCAAGTGAAATATGAATACGGCTTCTGGTTGGCTTTGCTATTGTTTATCTCTGCCTCAGCCCTCAACCTCTACGATCTATTTTATCAACCACGCCGCCGCTAAGAACTGTGATAAAGGGTAGGGATATGACATACTGTAATACTGTAACAAATTGTATTAAGTAAATTTACTTAGGCTCCCTCAGCAATGATCCCCACCATATCGGCAGAAGTAGTTAATAGCTTGGTTCACAACCTACATCAACGCCCCCACGACATTTTGGGCTGTCATCCCCATCACAACCAGTGGGTAGTGCGTACCTACCTACCCGATAGCCACCCTGAGATGTCAGTCGCTGTAGTCATCAGGGATACAGGGAAAACTTACCCTATGCACACCTCTCACAACCCCCAATTTTGGGAAGCCATTCTGCCCGCTAGTCCTCAGCCTCCTCTGTATCAGATACAGGTAAATCAGCAGAAGTTTTATGACCCCTACACCTTCCGTGAATCATTGCTCAGCGATTTTGATCGTCATGTATTTGGCGAGGGCAACCACTATCAAATTTACGAAAAGCTGGGTGCGCACCTTGCCGAATTTCAGGGGGTCAAGGGGGTATTTTTTGCGGTGTGGGCACCGAATGCCCGCAATGTATCGGTAATTGGCGATTTCAACCACTGGGACGGCAGACGGCATCAGATGCAAAAGCGCGATCCTGGAGTGTGGGAATTATTTATTCCGGGGCTTACAGTTGGTGCTAACTACAAATTTGAGGTCAAAAACCAGTGGGGGCACATCTACGAAAAATCTGACCCCTACGGCTTCCAGCAAGAAATCCGCCCCAAAACTGCTTCCATAGTAACCGATCTCAGCAGTTATACATGGCACGATGCGGCGTGGCTCGCCAAACGCAAGTCGCAAGACCCGCTGTCCCAGCCTATCTCAGTTTATGAAGTGCATTTGGGTTCCTGGCTTCATGGCAGTTTTGATCACCCCGATCCCCACTATCCCCCCGTCAGTGCCGCCGATCTCAAGCCAGGTGCTAGATTTCTCACCTACCGCGAACTAGCGGAAAAGTTAATTCCCTATGTGAAAAGTCTGGGATTTACCCATATTGAGCTATTACCCATTGCCGAGCATCCCTTTGACGGCTCGTGGGGCTACCAAGTAACGGGATACTATGCCGCCACTTCCCGCTATGGCACACCGCAGGACTTTATGTATTTTGTGGATACCTGCCACCAGAACGACATTGGCGTAATTGTGGACTGGGTGCCTGCTCACTTTCCTAAGGATGGACATGGTCTGGCATTTTTTGATGGCACGCACCTGTACGAACATGCTGATCCCCGCATTGGCGAACACAAGGAGTGGGGCACTCTGATTTTCAATTACACCCGCAATGAAGTGCGCAACTTTTTGATTGCCAATGCCCTGTTTTGGTTTGATAAGTATCACATTGACGGCATCAGGGTAGATGCGGTGGCTTCTATGCTCTATCTCGACTACAACCGACCAGATGGGGAGTGGCTTCCTAATGAGTATGGCGGGCGGGAAAATTTGGGGGCGATTGAGCTGTTTAGGCATCTGCACAGTGTGCTGTTTGCCAAGTTTCCTGGGGTGCTATCCATTGCTGAAGAATCCACTGCCTACCCCATGATCACTTGGCCCGCCTATGCGGGGGGGCTGGGCTTTAACCTGAAGTGGAACATGGGCTGGATGCACGACATGCTGGACTACTTTTCCATGGATCCGTGGTTCCGCCAATTCCATCAGAATAAAGTAACTTTCAGCATCATGTATGCCTTCAGTGAGAACTTTATGCTGGCGCTGTCCCACGATGAGGTGGTGCATGGCAAAAGCCCCATGCTAGGGAAAGTACCGGGGGATGAATGGCAAAAGTTTGCCCATCTGCGCTGTCTCTACGGCTATATGTTCACCCACCCTGGTAAGAAAACTTTGTTTATGGGCATGGAGTTTGGCACATGGAGCGAATGGAATGTCTGGGGCGATTTGGAATGGCACTTGCTCCAGTATCCCGTGCATCGCGGGCTACAAAAATTTATCACCGACATCAATGCCCTGCTGAAACAAGAACCTGCTCTCTACGAAATTGATAATTCATGGGATGGATTCCAGTGGATTGACTGCAACGATAACCGCAACTCTGTGGTGTCTTTTATCCGCCGTGCCAAAGATGGCAGCTATTTGGTCATAGTGTGCAATTTTACCCCTGTTACCCACTTTAGCTATCGCATTGGCGTACCTGAATACACCTTTTATGCGGAAATCCTCAACAGCGATGCTACGGTCTATTGCGGGAGCGGTCAGGGGAATTTGGGCGGTAAGCAGGCGGAGGAATGGGGTTGTCATGGTCAGCCCTACTCCCTTGATCTGTGTTTGCCACCGCTGGGGGTATTGGTGCTGAAGCCTAGGGGCGAGCTATCTGGCTTATCCCTCCAGCGCTAGGCACACCAAGCGATCGCACAGGTCTGGAAAATTGATCCCCGATTTCTGCCAAAACTTAGGATAGCCGCTAGTGGCTGTAAACCCAGGCATGGTATTGATCTCATTGATCAGTACGGTGGCACTGGACTCGATGTAAAAGAAATCTACTCGTGCTAATCCCCGACCAGCGATCGCTTGAAAGGCTTTGATGGACATATTCTTGACCACTTGCTCCACAGCAGGAGGTATCACGGCGGGGACAATGTACTGTGCCATGCCTGCGGTGTATTTGGTTTCGTAGTCATAAAAGTCGCTCTGATAGGTAACTTCCCCGACACAAGAGGTGTGCAGACTGAGGTCATTGCCCAAAACAGCGCACTCGATCTCCCGCACGGTCTGCCCCTGCTCGATGATGATGCGCTGGTCAAATTGCAGAGCCAGATCAATGGCGGTAATTAATTGTTGGCGATCGCGCACTTTGGA
>Ga0308414_1001323_pt1 | contig 16174 bp, 16 predicted proteins | sample HotsprSampleOS50_FD_205667 | JGI IMG/M metagenome (GOLD analysis project Ga0308414, IMG submission 205667) | Hot spring phototrophic mat microbial communities from Octopus Spring, Yellowstone National Park, Wyoming, United States - 20090730_OS50 ... | reverse complement strand
GCCCCGCTGCGCTTGCAGCGGCGTCCTCGCCGCGAACCTGCAGCCGCGCGCAGCGCGGCGGACGTGCAGCCCGCCCCTGGCGGACGGACGCGCACCCCCGCCGCGCTTGCAGCCGCGTCCTCGCCGCGAACCTGCAGCCGCGCGCAGCGCGGCGGACGTGCAGCCCGCCGCAGGCGGGCGGACGCGCAGCCCCGCTGCGCCTGCAGCGGCGTCCTCGCCGCGAACCTGCAGCCGCGCGCAGCGCGGCGGACGTGCAGCCCGCCGCAGGCGGGCGGACGCGCAGCCCCGCTGCGCCTGCAAATTTTTATATGTTACCCCCTGACCCCTTCCGCCGCATACGCATCGCCGCGCCGCGGCTACCCTTCGCGGCCACAGCCCAGCAATGTACGATTTTCAATTGACAATTTGTGCTGATTGCACACGACAAAAAATGTTGATTGAGCCGTTGCATTTTTTGCGCTCTGTGCGTTCTTTCGCGGCCACAATCCTTTCGGTATCGTTTGTGTGTACCCAGACCCGGCGACTAGCGGCATAGGCACGGAGAGGCAGCGGCCTCGCTGCACGTGTCCCCCGCGCGCACACGCCCGCCGTGGCCCGCGGCTCTCCAAGAGCGTGTGCCGCGTGTTGGCGCGCGCCGTGTTCGCCAGTAGCGCGCGCCGAGGCCGGCAACCATCTTATGGTCGCACCACCTGTGGCAGTTTGGACTTTTTCGCCTGTTTTGGTATAATAACATAACTGCATTTTTGACCATGGGGTTTTTTGTATGCGCATCGCGATTGGTTCTGACCACGCTGGTTTCGTATTGAAGGACGAGCTGCGGGTGGAATTGCTCAAATGGGGGCACACAGTGCTCGATATGGGCTGCGCCGGCACTGATGCGGCTGATTATCCGGATTACGCCCACCTTGTTGCCGCCGCCCTGCTCGACGGCCGCGCCGACCGCGGGCTGCTCGTGTGCAGCACCGGTATCGGTATCAGCATGGCGGCCAACCGCCATCACGGCATCCGCTGCGCCCTGTGCCACAACTGCGACAGCGCCTACCGCGCCCGCACGCACAACGACGCGAATGTCATTGCCTTCGGCGCCCGCTACACCACCTTTCTGGATGCGCGCGCCATGCTGCAGGTGTTTCTCGGCACCCATTTCAGCGGCGAAGAGCGCCACCGCCGCCGTATTGATCACATCGAATCCTGCGCAGGTTAATCATGGATGACACCGCCCGCACAATCGGCGAAGAGATTCTTGCCTGGCTGCTGCTGTGCGTCAAACTAGGCGTCACGGTGGCTATTTTTATCTATGGCATCAATGAATACCGCCGCTGGGCGCGCCGCCAGAAATTCTAACCGTTCCACTCACCATGAGCACCATTGAAGAGATTGTCAAGGTAGAACGCGAGGCGGCGCGCACGTTGGAGGCCGCCACCGCCGAGGCCGAGCGGATCAAGGCCGCAGCCACGGCCCAAGCGGCGCAGATTGCCGCCGAAGCCCAAATGCAGGCCGAACGCGCCGCGCAGGAGATTTTGGCTTCCGCCGATGCGCGCATCGCCGCCGAAGATGCTGCCGCGCACGAGGCCTTGCAGGCCCGCTTGGCGCAACGCGCCGCAGCGTTCGATGCGCAGGCCGGCGAACTGGCCAGCTGGCTCGTGCGCACCGTGATGAACGCTGCGCAGGATGCGCGCGCGGCATGATGGCCGAAGTGTTCCAGCATCCCGCCGCCTCGGCGCGCGCCCGCTGTATCAAAGCCCAGCTCTTGTCCCGCGCCGACTGGCACACGCTGCTCTCAATGCCCGATCTCGCGTCGGCGCTCGGCGCGCTGGTGCGTACATCCTACGGCGCCGGCCTGGCGCTTGACCTTGCGCGCGGGGGCGCGCTGCCGTTCCTGCGCGCCGTCGAGCATGCTTTGCATGTTTCCGCCCTAAACGCCTTCGTCAAGCTGGTGCGCTTTGTGCGCGGCGATTCACGCGCGCTGATCAACGTGCTCGCGCACAAGTACGAACTCTATAACATTAAAAAAGCCTTGCGCCGCCTGAGCCAGCCCGAGCGCCGCGCGCATCATCTCGCAACGGATGATTATGCGCTTGGGCCCTGCGCGCTGCTGCCCGCCATGCAGTGGGAGCGCCTTGCCAGCACCAACGATCTTGGCCGCGCGCTGGAACGCACCTACCTTGGTGAAGCGTTCCGGCTCGGCCTGGCGGCCTTCAGCGAGGCGCATGATCTCCTGCCGTTTGAATGCGCCTTGGAAAAGCGCTATTTGCAGGAGCTGGCCCAGTGTGCGCGGCGCGTGGCCGGGCCGGACGGCGCGCTGCTGCTGCCACTAGTCGCCAATTATCTTGATGAAGCCTGTTTGGCGGCCCTGGTGCGCCTGCGGTTTCAGCACGGCCTGGAGAACGAAGCGGTGTTCCCGTTGCTGCCGCTGGAGGGCTGCTCACGCATGACGGAAGCGCTGTTTTGGCGCCTGGCGGGCGCGCGCGCGATGGACGAGTGTTGCGCGCAGTTGCGCGGCGAGCGCCCCTGGCGCGCGCTGGCACGCGAAACCTATGCCGAAACGCTGCACGCCCTGCGCGCCGAGCGCCAGCAGCTTTGCCGCCGCGCCTTCGTCCGCGCCACGCCGCTCAGCCTGGCGCCGGTCGTTGCCTTTGCCTTTGCCAAAGAACAGGAAGTGCGTGACCTGATTACGCTGCTGCAAAGCAAACGGCTCAATCTGCCGCTCGAACCATCGCGCTGTATTCGCGCCGAAGCCGCCTAACTGCCATGTTCAAGCCCGAGCGCATGAGCCTGCTGCAACTCGTCGTGCAAGACGCCGACGTCATCCCAGCCTGCGCGTGCCTGGTCAAGGAAAAAGCCGTGCATCTGGTGGACCGCGCGCAGGTGGCGCCTGCGCTGCGCGAAGGTACGCCGGCCTTCTTTTCCAGCGTGCATGCCGATCTTGAATTGCTTGGCAGCATCGTCGCCCAGCTGCTGCAGTGGATTCACCAAGAGCTTGGCATGGTGCCTGAATGTGACGGGAACTCCGATATTCTGATTGACCCGCCACGCACCGTGGAAGAGCTGAAGCAGCCCTTGCTCGAGACCCAAGCGGCGTTCGACGCGCTGCACACCCGCCGCACCGCGCAACGCGCCGAAATTCAGCGCCTCACCCGCATCTCTGACGCGCTCCAAAGTTTTGAAACCGCCGGCGTCAGCTATGGCGAAATGACGCGCTTTAATTATTTCGGCTTTGTGGCCGGCGTGATCCCCGTGCGCTACCTCGCCCTCTTGCGCAGCAGTCTGCGCCAAGTCACCTATCACCTTGAGCTGCGCCGCCTCGACGAAAGTGACGCCAGCATCATCATCGTGGCGCCCACAGACCAGATGCACGCCGTGCGCGCGGCATTGCGCAGCGTCTATTTCACCGAGGTGCAGGTGCCCGGAGAATTCCAAGCCAACACAGCCGAAGCCATGGACACTATCGAACTGCGCATCTGGCAGGCGCGCGAAGAACTCGCGCACATCACGCAGGAGTTGCGTGCGCGCAGCCAGCAAATCGCCCCGCGCGTCCTTGAAGCCCGCGCGCGCATCCGCGCCAACCTGCGCGTCCTGCAGGCCATGCAGCTCTTCGGCAAAACCGCCCGCACCACTTTCATCAACGGCTGGGCGCCGCGTGACGCCGTGCCGCGCATTACCAGCCGCCTGAAAGCCGATCTGGCCGGCCGCGTCCTCGTGCATTCCTCCGAGCCGGAAACAGAAGGCGGCCTGGCCGCTGAAGTGATCAAGCGTGGCAAGGTGCGCGTGCCCACTAAATTCCGCCACCCCGCCTTTCTCAAAGCTTTTGAAGGCCTCGTCACCACCTACGGCTATCCCGCCTACAACGGCATTGATCCGACGCTGTTCGTCGCCGCGACATTTCTCTTGATGTTCGGCATGATGTTCGGCGATGTCGGCCAAGGCCTTGTGCTTGTTACGCTCGGCCTGCTCATGGCCAAACTGCGCTGCTTCCGCCCGGTACGCACCATCGGCTGGCTGTTGTGCGCCACGGGCGCCAGCGCCGCCTGCTTCGGCCTGTTGTTTGGCTCCGTGTTCGGCCTTGAGGGCGTGATCCCGCCGCTCTGGATTCTGCCAATGGAGCGCGTCGAAACAATGCTGATCACTGCAATTGTTCTCGGCGTTTCCATTTTGTCGCTTGGGTTGATTCTCAACATCGTACAAGCGGTGCAACGCAAGAATTTCAAAGAAGCGTTCTTTGGCCAGTGGGGGCTGTGCAGCGGCGCATTCTACTGGATGACGCTGGCGGTGTTTTATCTCAGCGTCGTGCGCGGCACACGCCTGCCGGTCGCACTCACGATTGCCGTTTTGCTTGTGCCGATTATTCTGGTCGTGATCGGCGACATCATGTACCAGCGCTGGTTTGGCGCAAAGAACCACGAGGAGCACGCCGGCGAGGACGGGCATTCGCTGGCCGAAACAGTCTTCAAACCGGTTGAAATTGTGCTCAGCTTCGCCACCCACACGATCTCGTTCGTGCGTGTAGGCGCCTTCGGCCTTAACCACGCCGCTCTGATGATGGTCGTGTTTATCCTCGCCCGCATGGGCGGCGCGTTCAACGCGCCTAATGCCACCTTCACCTCGCGCGTGTCCTTCATCACCTTTGCCATCGTGGGCAATATTTTCGTGATGCTCTTGGAGGGCATGGTGGTATTTATTCAATGTTTGCGTTTGGAATACTACGAATTTTTCTCTAAGTTTTTTGCCGGCGACGGCATTCGCTACGAGCCGTTGCAAGTGGAAGATGTTTGAAAGTATAACACATAAACCGCGTACCAAGGAGTTGCGCAATGACCAAACAATTTGTAGTCAGCAGTTTGATATCGAAAGGCCTAATGGTGCTGATCAGCGCGGGCGTACTGTGGTTCGGCCTGTCGCTGATGGCCGCGCCGGCGCAGGCGCAAGAAACAACGCCAACCGTCACGGCGGAAGCCTCCCAAAATGCTGGCGCTGAAGGGATGAAGTACATCTCTGCCGCACTCGCCGTCGGCATCGGCTCGCTCGCCGCAGGCATCGCCGTGGCCATGGTTGGCTCGGCCGCCATGGGCGCTGTCGCCGAACGTCCCGAATTGATGGGCCGCTCGCTCATCTACGTCGGCTTGGCGGAAGGCATCGCCATTTATGGCGTGGTCGTGGCTATTATGATTCTGCTTGGTTGACAGCGTGTGACGGCGCGTGTGGTGGGAGACTTGGTCACCGTGCGCGGCTTCGGCTTCGCCGGTATTGACGGCACGGTGGTAGATACCCCCGCGGCAGCGCGTGAAGCTATCCGCGCGTATCTCGGCGATCCCGATGTCGGCATCATCCTCGTCGCCCAAACCATCGCCGATCAGCTTGGCGGTGAATTTGACGCCTATAAACTGCGCCGCCATCTTCCGCTCGTGCTCAACATCCCCGACAGCCTGGGCGCCGGCATGAGCGGCGACGACATTCAGAAACTCGTGCAGCAGGCATTAGGTTTAAAACTGTAGGTCACTCGTCATGGATCAGATTTTTGCGGATATTCGCGACAGCGTGCACAAGGAGGCTGAACAGCTGGTCAGCCGCGCCAAGCGTGTGGCTGAGCGCACGCTGCAATACGCCCGCGCAGACGCGGAGAAGCTGATCGCCGCCCGGCGCGCCGCGGCAGAGCAGGAGGCCGCCGTGCGCATCGAGCGCGCCCGCGCCCGCCGCACCAGCGAGCTGCGCCGCGCGGAACTAGCCCAGCAGGAACAGCTTGTCCAGCGCGCCTGCGCCATGGCGCTCGAACGCCTGCGCACGATGCCGCGCGACGCAGCCTGCCGCCACTGGCTGGCCGCCCTGCTCGCCGCTGCCCTGCCTCAACTCGGCGCACCCCAGCCCGTCATCCGCTGCAATGCCCTCGACGCACCGCTCGTGCGCGAACTGATCGCCGGCACCAGCGCGCGCCTCCACGATCAACCCGCGCCAATCGCCGGCGGCCTCGTGGTGCAATCCCCAGATGGCCGTGTCTCTCTTGATTGCTCCGCCGAGGCCGAGCTGGCCCGCGCCGTGGACGACCTGCGCGATCAGATTCTCGCGCGCATTGCTCCGCCCGAGCCCCCCCAACCCGCCAACACACCACAAAAATAAGGTGATCGCATATGTCTGATCTGCATGGTGAAGTGATCCGCATTAACGGCCCCGCTGTCTTCGCGCGCGGCACCAGCGCACTGCGCATGGGCGACCAAGTGCTCGTCGGTGAGGAACAGCTGACGGGCGAGATTATCCGCCAAGATGGCGACGTCTCGACGTTGCAAGTGTACGAAGATACTACCGGCCTCAAGCCCGGCGCGCGTGTGGTCAGCACCGGCGCTCCGCTCTCCGTCGAGCTCGGCCCCGGCCTGCTCAGCAGCATTTATGACGGCATCCAGCGCCCGCTCGAGCGCATCTTCGCCAAAAGCGGTCTCTATATCGGCCGCGGCATTCACGTTGATAGCTTGTCACGCGACACGCGCTGGCGCTTCATCCCGCGCGCCAATCCCGGCGATGTCCTCCATCCCGGCGACATCATCGGCATCGTCAACGAAACTGAATCTATCGAACACTGCATCATGGTGCCGCCCAACCGCGAGGGCACGCTCGTTTCCATTCAGCCGGAAGGCGACTATACGGTAGACGACACCATCGCCATCCTGCGCACGCCCGCCGGCGCCGAAGAGCCGTTGCGCTTGGCGCATCGCTGGCCCGTGCGCGTCGCCCGCCCCGTCGCCGCGCGCCTTGAACCCAACGTCCCCCTCTTCACCGGCCAGCGCGTCATTGATTTCTTCTTCACTATCGCCCGCGGCGGCGCCGCCGCCATCCCCGGCGGCTTCGGCACCGGCAAAACCGTCACACAGCATCAACTCGCCAAATGGAGCGACGCTAGCGTGATTGTCTATATCGGCTGCGGCGAGCGCGGCAACGAAATGACCCAAGTCTTGCAGGAGTTCCCCGAACTCAAAGACCCTAAGACCGGCCGCCCCCTCATGCAGCGCACCGTCCTCATCGCCAATACCTCCAACATGCCCGTCACCGCGCGCGAAGCCAGCATCTATACCGGCATCACCATCGCGGAATATTATCGCGACATGGGCTATCACGTCGCCATCATGGCCGACTCCACCTCCCGCTGGGCCGAAGCGCTGCGCGAAATCGGCGGCCGCCTCGAAGAAATGCCCGCCGAAGAAGGCTATCCCGCCTATCTCGCCAGCCGCCTGGCGGAATTCTACGAGCGCGCCGGCCGCGCCACCATCGGCACCGGCCCCCACGCGCGCGAAGGCTCCGTCTCCGTCATCGGCGCCGTCTCGCCACAAGGCGGTGACTTCTCAGAACCTGTCACCCAGCACACCCGCCGCTTCGTCCGCGCCTTCTGGGCTCTCGACAAAGCCCTCGCCAGCGCCCGCCACTTCCCTTCCATCAATTGGAATGATTCCTATTCCGAATATGTCGAAGATGTCATGCCCTGGTGGCGCGACAGCGTGCCTGGATTTGACTATCCCGCCATGCGCGCCGCCGCCATGGATCTGTTGCAGGAAGAAAACAAATTGCAACAGGTTGTCAAACTTGTTGGCGCCGACGCATTGCCCGACCGCCAGCGGCTTGTCCTCACTACCGTGCGTATCATTAAAGAGGCGTTTTTGCAGCAAAACGCTTTTCACGAAAATGATGCCTATTGCACTCCCGAGAAACAACTGCGCATGATGGACGTCATTTTGCACTTCCATAAAGCCGCCGCCGCCGTGCTCGAAAAAGGCGTCCCATGCACCCGTATCCTCGATCTGGACATCATTCCCACTATCGTGCGCATGAAGACGGATTACGCATGCCAGGACGCCGCCCGTTTATCAAAACTGAAAGACGAAATCTCCTATGTTATGCAGAACATCACACAATGACATTTACGTCGTGTTTGCCCATCACAGCTGTAGTTTTTTTCCTGCCCTTTTTCTGCTTAATGTGGCAATGTATTCAGTATTTCACCGGTGTTTATTCTTTCAGGCATGTAACCTGTAACACTTACTGTTGCGTTTAAATTTCAAGAGTGTGCGCTTGTTGATATGAATGGCGTATTATACAATCAGCCGCTTTACACTGCGCCGCGCGGCGTCGTCACACGCTGGGCTAGCCCGGAAAATCCCCGGGCTGCCAAAGGCGTCGCCGCCAGCGCCAATCACGGCCGCAAAGGCGCGCCCAATTTCAACTTGGCGCCCGGCGCCAGCCGTGTCCTTGCCGAAGCCTCAGGCACCAGCGGCATCGTGCGCCGCATCTGGCTGACGCACGCCCAGCGCACGCCGCCCATGCTGCGCAGCTTGCGCCTGCAGTGCTTCTGGGATGGCGCGCACCGCCCCGCAGTCGATGTCCCGCTGGGCGACTTCTTTGGCTTCGCCCTCGGCCGCATGGTCCCCTTTCACAGCGCTCTCCTCTCCAGCCCCGAAGGCCGCAGCTTCAACTGCTGTTTCCCCATGCCCTTCCGCCGTTCTATGCGCATCGTCCTCACGAACGAAAGCCCGCACGAAGCCCCCGCCATTTTCTACGACGTGGATTTCACGCTCGGCGACAAGCTCGGCCGCGACACGCTCTACTTCCACGCCTGGTTCAACCGCGAAAATCCTACTACACTGCAACATGATTACCAGATTCTTGCCCGCCTGAACGGGCGCGGGCGCTTCCTCGGCGCCGTCATCGGCGTGGCTGCCGATACGCGCCGCTACGGCTTGTCCTGGTGGGGTGAAGGCGAATGCAAAATCTACCTTGATGGCGACCGTGCCCGCCCGACCCTCTGCGGCACCGGCACCGAAGACTACATCGGCACGGCCTGGTCGCAAGCCCGCTTTGACCACCTCTATCAAGGCTGCCACCTCGCCGACCCCGTGCGCATGCACTACGCCTTCTACCGCTTTCATATCCCTGACCCTGTGTTCTTCCACAAAAACATTCGTGTCTGCATGCAACAGATCGGCTGCTGGGATCCTCCCAACAAAGACTATCTGCGCCAGTCCGGCCCGCTCTTCCGCGCGGGCCGCGGCCAAGACACTGTAGATCTCACTGCGGCGAATACCCCCGACTTCGGACTGTTTGAGCGTCAAGATGATTGGTCCAGCTGCGCGTATTTCTATCTTAATGCCCCGGAAAACACGCTTCCAGGCTTGGCGCCAGTCGCACAACGTACGCATGCTTTGCTGCCCTCACAACCGTGACGTAACATGCCCACCACCGCTTTGACCGTGTATGGCCATTCGCTCATCTGAACAGCTTCCCCACAGCGTCATCGCCCTCGGCCGCAAGTTCCGTGTTGAGGAACAGCACGCGCGCCACGTGACGTTCCTCGCCCTGCAGCTGTTCGACCAGTTGCAGCCGCTGCACGGCCTCGGCGCGCCCGAGCGCCGCCTCCTCCAAGCCGCCGCCTGGCTGCATGACATCGGCCAATACATCTCCTACAAAGGCCATCACAAACATTCGCACTATGTGATCACACACGCGGAACTGCCCGGTTTTGACGAACGCCAGCGCGCCCTCATTGCGGCCGTGGCACGCTATCACCGCAAAAGCGCGCCGCGCCTAGCCCACGCGGAGTTCGCCATGCTTGACAAACCCAGCCGCGCCTGCGTCCGCAAGCTCGCCGCGCTCCTCCGCATCGCGGATGCCTTCGACCGTTGCCATGCCGGCACCGTGCGCAGCATCAGCGCACACATCGCCCCCAGCCACGTGTGCCTGACACTCGACGCCGCCGGCCCCCTCGCCGCCGATGCCGCTGTCCTCGCCCGCAAAACCCAGCTCTTTCGTGATGTCTTCAATTATGATATAATTCTCTCCGGCAATGGCCGCCTCCATAAGGACCTTCCATGAATCAACCACCTCTCCCAGGCAAACTCATCGCCGTTGAAGGCCTCGACGGCTCCGGCAAGTCTACTCAAATCAATCTCGTCAATCAATGGCTCAACGGCCTTGGCTGCAAAGTCTATTTCTCCGAATGGAACTCCAGCGCCATCGTCCGCGAAGCCACGCGGCGCGGCAAAAAGAAACAGCTCCTTACCCCCACCACCTTCAGTCTCATCCACGCCACTGATTTCGCCGACCGCTACGAGCGCCACATCCTCCCCATGCTCAAGGGCGGTTATATCGTCTTGTGCGACCGCTACATGTACACGGCCTTCGCGCGCGACGCCGTGCGTGGCTGCTCGCCCCAATGGCTCCGCAAACTCTATGGCTTCGCCCGCACCCCCGACATCACCTTCTATTTCCGCGTCCCCCTTGATATCGCCCTCGGCCGCCTTGTCGAAGGCCGCACGCGCCTCAAATATTTTGAGGCCGGCATGGACATGGGCTTCTCCCCCAACATCCAGGAAAGCTTCCGCATCTTCCAAGGCCTCGTCATGGACGCCTACGAGCGCATGGCCGATGAATTCTCGTTCGTCACCATTGACGCCACCCTGCCCATCCCCGACCAGCAGGAACTTGTCCGCCACCACATTTCATCCCTCATTGATTTGTCTGAATTTAAACAAAGGATGCGCTCATGAGCCCCATGCCAAAAGCCATCGCTGGCGCCGCCAAAAAAACCTACGGCGAGCCCCTCCCTAATGTTGATCTCACCAAGCTGATCGGCGCGTTGATTGTTATCGAAGGCCCGGATTCCTCCGGCCGCTCCACCCAAATCAGCATGCTCACCCAATGGCTGCAGCAGGAAGGCTATGCCGTCGCCGGCACCGGCCTCACCCGCTCCGATCTCGTCGGCGACGCGCTCGATAAAGCCAAAGAAGGCAACGTCCTCAGCCCCCGCACCATGTCGCTCTTCTACGCCACCGATTTTTACGACCAGCTCGAAAACAGCATCGTCCCCGCCCTGCGCGCCGGCTATATTGTCCTCGCCGACCGCTATATCTATACCCTCATGGCGCGCGACCTCGTGCGCAGCGCCGACCGCGCCTGGCTCGAATCCCTTTATTCCAAAGCGCTCATCCCCGATGCTGTTTACCTCCTCAATGTCTCCGTCACCAACCTCGCCGAGCGCACGCTCGCCATGCATCAATCCATGGATTATTGGGAATCCGGCATGGACCTCGGCCTCTCCCGCGACTGGTACGACAGTTTTGTCCGCTATCAGCGCCGCCTGCATGTCGAGTATCTGAAGTTGCAGCGCGATTTCGGCTTCGAAATTGTCAACGCCAACCGCAGTATTAAAGTTATTCAAAAAGACCTTCGCCTCCGTATCGAAAAAGTCCTCGAGAAAATTTTCTAGCTCTCTTTTCTCGCGATGACGCGTGCCCCCCACACACGAACTTCCCGGCCCCGCGCGCTCGGTACGCTGGCCGCCCGTGTGCTCACCACCCAGCTCACTCGCGCCCAGCGCAACCTCCCTGGCGCCGCCAAATGCCGCAACCCTGAACGCATTCACGATATGCGCGTCGCCATCCGCCGCGCCCGCGTCGCCCTCAAAGTGTTCGCTCCCTGCGCCCCCAGTGCCGCCTGGCGCCCCGTCCGCAAGGAGCTTGCCTGGCTGGCTGGCTATCTCGGCGCCGTCCGCGACTGCGATGTCGGCCTCGCTGCCTTCGATCAATTGTGTGCCGGCAGCCTCCTCTCAGCCCACATCATTGACCGCCTGCGCGCCTGCCTGCTTGAAATCCGCGAACAGCATGTCGCCGCGCTGCGCAAAGTCCTCTCCCGCCCGCGTGCCGCCGCCGCCCTCGCTGCGCTCGCCACAGCTGCCCGCACCGCCCGCGCCTGCCGTACCCCCGGTGCACGCAAGCCGGCTAAAGACTTCCTCGCCGCCGCCATCCTCAGCACCCTCAAAGACCTCCTCGCCTCCGGCGATGAAGATGTCACGCAACTCTTCGCCGAACACCTCCATCAACTGCGCATCGCTTTCAAGCGCCTGCGCTATCTCTGCGAATTCGCCCAGCCCTTCTATCGCCGTGCCCTCGCCGTGCCCATCGCCTCCTGTGTCGCCATCCAGGATTGCCTTGGCCGCCACCAAGACCTCGCCACCCTCTGCACGCAGCTCGAACAGCTGGCCCGCCGCAGCGCAAAGCATGGCAAGCACGCCGCTCAATTAGTGCTCGCTTGTGGCGCGCTGGTGGAACGCGCCCATGCTGCCATGGCGATTGAGCGCGCCTCCTTCGCGGATCTCTGGCGCCACTTCCCCGCCTCCGCCGCCCACCTCCGTTCCGTCCTCTGACCTGCTCTCCAACGCATGCGGTTCCGCGGGGGATGCAGACGCCGGAACGGCATCCTTCCAAACGTGTGAGCGGCTTCCATGCCGCGATGACGCTGAAAACTCGCGTGTCCAAAGGCGCGCAAACCCGCATGAAAGGCCAAGCTCCCTACCGCCGCTTCCCACATACACCCGCTGGCCCATCATCCGAGCTCTGTTTTTTGACACACGAACTTTTTTATGCTACAATACATCACACCAAACGTTCTAACCCCTACCGAGCGGAGCCATGAAACGTGTTGCGCAAATTACCTGGCTGATTGTTATTGCCGTTGCCTTTCACCGCCATCTCTTTGCCGCGCCCGCGCGCACGCCTAGCCAGCTTGTCACTCCTCCCTCTCCCCTGCGCCCTTTCCAACTGATCGTGGTTAATCCTTCTCAACCCGCTCAGTTCATCACCCTCGGTGACCGGCGCATTGACCCCCTGGCCAAAAAACATGACCGCAGCTCTGCCGTCTCTCTAACAGCCGCGGAACGCACCCCAGCCGACAATCTTCGTATTGTGCAGTTCACCGGTCCCCTCACCGCCAGCGACAACGCTGTCCTCGCTTCGCGCGGCATCGCCATCGCTGGCTTCCTGCCCGATAACGCCTGCATCATACAGGCCACGGATGCCGATCTCGCCGCAGTGCGCGCGCAGGGCAATGTACGCTGGGCGGGTGGCTTTGCACCCGAGTTTCGTTACGGCCGTAAGTTGCGCATCGCCCTCGCGGGCCGTGCCGCTGCTCTCCCCAGCATCAATGTGCACATCTTCTTTATTCGCAGCGTTGCCGCCGCTGACGCGCAGAAAGCTGTCGCGGCGCTCGCCACCGTTGATGCTGTTCTCACGGACGACAGCGGCTGCATCATTTCGGCCACACTGCCTCCCAAGGACGTCGCGGCTCTCGTGCAGCTGCCCGGCGTCCTCGCCGTCGAATATGACCCGCGCCCTGTCCTCCACAATGACGAAGCCGCCACTATCGTTGACGTGCGCGACATGTGGGACACGCGCGGTTTTTACGGCAGCAACGAGATTGTCGCCGTGGCCGACAGCGGCCTTGATATCGGCGTCACCAACAGCGCCGTCCACCGCGATTTCCAAGACGGCGCCGGCCGTTCCCGCGTCCTCGCCATCACTAATTTCACTTCCCCCAGCGGCCCCGACGTCGCGTCCGGCCATGGTACCCACGTCGCCGGCTCTGTCCTCGGCAACGGCCACCTCTCCGGCGCCAACCCCACGAACAACTTCTTCCCCACAAACTGCTACGCCGGCATGGCCCCCAAGGCATGGCTTTATTTCCAAGCCATCGGGAAAACCGGCGAGGCCAGCGCAGTCTATCCGCCCGCCGACCTCAACAACCTCTTCCGCCCCGCCTATCTCGCCGGCGCCCGCATCCATCAAAATAGCTGGGGTTCCGGCACCTACGGTGCTTACGACAACAACGCGCGCAATTCCGACCTCTTCACTTTCAACTACCCGCAGATGCTGATCTGCGTTTCTGCCGGCAACGCCGGCGAAGATTCCCTCGCCCCGCTCGGCGTCGTTGATCCCGGCTCGATCGGCTCGCCCGGCCTCGCCAAGAACACCCTCTGCGTCGGCGCTACTGAGAACAACCGGCCGTCACAAACACTGACATGGGGCGCCGGCTGGTCCACTGAATTTCCCAACAATCCGATTAAGGATGACCGCGTTGCCAACGCCATCACTGGCATGGCCGCCTTTTCCAGCCGCGGGCCCGCCAGTGACGGCCGCATCAAACCCGACATCGTTGCCCCCGGCACCTACATCGTTTCCTGCAAAACCCACGCCAATGCCGGCTCTGTCTTGTGGGGCGACGTGCCCGGCAACACCAACTATGCCTACAGCGGCGGCACCAGCATGTCCTGCCCGCTCGTCTCCGGCGCGGCGGCGGTCTTCCGGGAATATCTCCGCGTCAACCGCGGCTTGCAGAACCAGCCCGCCGCGCTCATCAAGGCCGCCCTGCTCTGCGGCGCCACCGATATCAACCCCGGCCAGTATGGCACCGGCGCCACGCGCGAAATCTACCCCGCCCCCAACAGCGTCCAAGGCTGGGGCCGCCTCAACCTCGAAAACATGCTCTATGGCACCGCGAATTACCGCATGTTCTTCTGGACCAACGCCTTCACTACCCCACGCACTTTCACCACCAACGTCGTCGTCTACGATACCAACATCCCCTTCAAAGCCGTCCTGGCGTGGACCGACATGTGCGGCTCGCTCAATGCCCTCGACGCATTGTATTCCTCGATCAGCGGCGGCGGCCTGATGAATGATCTCGACCTCCGCGTCGTTGATCCCAACGGCAAAACCAACTTCCCCCTCGCCCAAAATCCCCGCCTTGATCTCTTCTACTATACCAACACTTCGGCTGGCTTGCACTCCTTTTCCTTGGGCACATTCGAAGCCGAAAAGTGCACCGCCCCCGCACTCCCGCTCACTATTACTCATCTCTACAAGATTCTGTACGACACGTCCGGCGCCGGCGGCAATCATGGCACCTTCATCTGGGCCGAAGATACGGGCGGCATGCCCGGTGCCACCCTCTTCGCACAAACCAATTCTCTTTCCTCCGGTGCCAGTGGATTCAAGTATCTCCTCCTCACGCTTCCATCTCCCATTACCATCACCTCCAGCACCTTCTTCATCGGCACACAATTGCTCGCCGCCAACGTGGTTCAGCTCCGCGACTATCTTGGCGGATCTCCTCGCACGTACACAAAATCCGGCGCGGCATGGAACTCCAGCAGCGCCCCCGACATGTGGATTCACGCCCTCGGCACCGTCTCCACCGGCGACCATATCAACACCGTCGAAGGCGTCGTCATCAACAACCCGCCTGGCGGCACCTATCACATTCTCGTCACCGGCAACAACGTCCCCTACACGCCCGTGTGGTGGGGCGTGGCCTATTCCGGCGGTTTCGTCCCCGAGCCCGCTGCTGCCATCGCCCTCATAGCCGCCCTCCTCTTGTCCCGTAACCGCCGTCATCATCACCCCCGCATCTAACTCTAGGAGTTCCTCATGCATTTTTTCCGCCTTGGCCTGCTCCCCTTCGCCGCCGCGCTCCTCTCCGCCTGCGCCCCGGTCCTCAAAAGCACCATCACCGAGCCCCCTGACGTCTCTACCCCCGCCGACCGCATCGAAATCAAGGGCTTCGAATACAAGCAAACCTACCTCGTCGGCAAAAATACCACCTACGGCCCTTCCGGCGGCGTCGGCTACACAATCACCAAAATCGCCAAAACCATCGCCCACTCCATCTCCGTCGCCCTCGGCTTCCGCTATGAAATCACTGACCGTGAAGAATACGGCGATATCGGCACGCTGCGCAAATCCATTAAAACGGAAATCGAAGACCGTAACCTCGCCAAAGCCGTGGTAACCAAAGAAGACAAACAGGAGCTCGCTCTCGCACCGCTTTCCACCGCACTGATCCTTGACGGCAAAAGCGGCAACGAAGCCGTCCAAGGCGCCACGCCCTGGTATTGGTGGACATGGAATGTCGTGGATTACGCCACCCTGCTGGCCTTCATCGGCGTACCCGTGCACTACGAAAAAGAAGCCACGGTCTCGCTCGGCGTGTACAACCGCAACTATGAGCGCCTGGGCAATTACAAAGGCTACGCCCGCGTCGGCCAAAGCTCCTATGTCGTCCCGCGCGAACAACTCGTCGGCGCCACCCTCGAATACGCCTACAAAGACGCCCTCAACAAAGCTGCCGCCGACTGGCCCCGCCTCCGCTCCGCCCAGCCCTGAGCGCACGCCCCGCCGCCCCTCCCCGCAATAGGTCCTATAAGTCCCATAGGTCCTATTTCTTTTCTTCCGCCCCCGCCGCGCACGCCGCCAGCCACAACGCCGGCAGCATGATCCCCGGAATGTGAAAATCAAAATCCACCATGCAGTGCAACACACACCCACTCACCGCCGTAACCGCCCCCGCCCGAAACCAATCAAACCTTTCC
>Ga0308414_1001322_pt1 | contig 16174 bp, 14 predicted proteins | sample HotsprSampleOS50_FD_205667 | JGI IMG/M metagenome (GOLD analysis project Ga0308414, IMG submission 205667) | Hot spring phototrophic mat microbial communities from Octopus Spring, Yellowstone National Park, Wyoming, United States - 20090730_OS50 ... | reverse complement strand
GCGCGTTTGCGAGCTGGGCGGAGGCGTGCTCGACCAGGGAGACACGCTGCTGGGGCCCGACAGCTTTGAGATCGCCATGCTCGCCGTGGGAGCCGTGCTGCGCTGCTGCGATGCGGTGATGACCGGCCAGGTGCAGCGCGCCTTCGCTTCCATCCGCCCGCCCGGCCACCACGCGGAACCCGACCGCTCCATGGGCTTCTGTCTGTTCTCCAACGTCGCCATCGCCGCGCGCTACATTCAGCGGACGTATGACGTGGCCCGCGTCGCCATCGTTGACTTCGACGTCCACCATGGCAACGGCACACAGGCCTGCTTCGAGGATGACCCGACTGTGCTGTTCATCAGCCTCCATCAGCACCCGCGCACGCTCTTTCCAGGAACCGGCTTCGAGCATGAGCGCGGCATCGGGCCGGGCGAGGGGTTCACGATCAATATTCCCTTCAACCCCGGCAGCGGCGATGAGGAGTATCTGAGCGCCATCGAACGCAGCGTGCTTCCCGCGCTGGAAAGCTTCCGGCCCGAGGTCCTGCTGATCTCCGCCGGCTTCGATGCCCACAGGGACGACCCGCTGGCCAACATCGAGCTTAGCGATGACTGCTTTGAGGTGATGACGGCCCTTCTGGCCGGCGCTGCCGATCGATTGTGCGGGGGCCGGCTCGTCAGCGTTCTGGAGGGCGGCTATCACCTGCGCGCCCTGGGGCGCAGCGTGATCCGCCATCTGGCGGGCATGGGGGCGACGTAGGCGGGGTCCCACGCAAGAGGCCAATGGCCGTGCCGCTCACCGCTGCTTCTCGCGCCGAACAGTGAAGTCGTGTACGATGCTCTGCCCGTCGCGCTCAAAGGTCAGTCGCAGGCGGATGGTCGATTCGCCGCGCCAACTCCAGTAATACGCCTCGTCGTCGCCGCGCACCACCAGATACGCGGGCCAGGGGTCATGCCACGGGTCGGGATACCACGGATCGTACCAGGGCCGTCCGTAGTAACGGTGGGCGCTGACGCCGATGCCGATGCCGATGGCCGGCGACGCGCGGTACACCTGGCGCATCGGCGGCAAAATCAGCTTCATGAAGCTGTGGGGGGCGATCACCTGGCCGCGCAAAGGCCGGCTCTGGCCTTCCGGATCGACCACGAAGCTCCGCTCGCCAAGAAAGTGGATGGGGCGTTCATCCGGATTGGTAACGGTCATGATCAGCCGGCCTTCGCTGGTCTGAAGCACGTAGTCCAGGGGCCCCAGTGCAAAGCCGACAGGGTTCCTGGTGGTGACGGTCGCGGCCAGTTCGGGCGGCTCGAGAATGCGGAACTGATAGCGGGCGCAGCCGCCGGTCAACCCCCACAGCAGCACGGCGAGCAGGCATGTCCTAAAGGCGACGGGGCGCGCGCCGGCGCCGCCGAGGCGATCGCACATGTGTCGCACCGCGTTCATTCGCTCCTGATCCTCCGAAGCATGGCAACCATCTCCAGGGCCGACTCGGCGGCGCGGCGGCCGGCGTGGCCGCGCTTGCCGCCGCAGCGGTCCCAGGCCTGCTGTTCGTTGTCGGTGGTGAGGACGCCAAAGATGACCGGCAGCTTTTCGGCGACCGACACCGCTGCGATGCCCCGCGCCGCCTCGCCCGCCACATACTCGAAGTGCGGCGTCTCGCCGCGGATGACCGCGCCCAGACAGATCACGGCCGCGAAACGCCGCGTCTGGGCCAGCGCCTTGGCGGCCAGGGGCAGCTCGAAGGCACCCGGCGTCCGCACGATGTCGATGCGCTGATCGTCGATGCCCAGCTCACGCAGGCGGGACAGGCAGCCGGCCAGGAGTTCCTCGACGATACGGTTGTTGAAGCGCGAGGCGGCGATGCCGATGCGCGTGTCCAGAGGGATTTCGCCCGGCTCGAACGCAGGTACTTCGCTGCTCATATCAGCAGCGTAGCGCGGCGGCGGCGACCTGGCAAGGGCCCACCAGCAGGCCCCATCGGCCGGACAGGCCCACCGCGGCGCGTTACCGTCTCCGCAGGTGGCGGTCCCCGATCGCGCCGGCGCACAACGTAGCACGAGCGTCCTCGCCCGTGCCTAACAGCCTCCCCCCTGGGCGATTCTTGGCAACGCGGGCGCGGGGGGCTACACTAATTGTCCGGGTGGCGAACCCGAGCGCTGCCTGGGAAGCGAGTGCCGATGCAGGAAGCCACAACACGTGTCATCTACGACGTCCAGTCGGCCTTTTACGACATCACTTTCGGCCGGCTTGTGCGCCGGCGGATCGCCGGAGCCATCACTCGGCACATGAAGATCGGCGATCGCGATCTGGTGCTGGATCTGGGCATCGGCACAGGCGGGTCGCTGGGCTACTATCCGCGCAACGGCCGGATCATCGGCATCGACCTGTCGGCGGGCATGCTGCGCGAATGCCGCAAGAAGATCGTCGAGCGCGGCATCGACAATGTCAGCGTGGTCCAGGGCGATGCCCTGCGCCTGCCGTTCGCCGACGACAGCTTCGACCATGTGTTCATCAGCCACGTGATCAGTGTGGTCTCCGACCCGATCCGCATGGTCCGCGAGGCCCAGCGCGTCGCCAGGCCCGGGGCGCGCATCGTCATCGTCAATCACTTTCAATCGACCAACCGCTTCATCGCCATGCTGGAGAAGTGGCTCTGCCCGCTGTGCACCCGCCTGGGCTGGCGCAGCGACCTGGGGCTCCAGGAACTGATCCGGCAGACCGGCCTCCAGGTGGATTACCGCTTCAAGCTGGAAAGCCTGGACCTGTGGGAGACCGTCGTCGTCACCAACGACAAGTCGGCCCTGCGGACGGCCGCCGTCGCGGCGGCGTAACTTTACCCGAGGGGCCGCCATGAACAGCCCCGACATCCAGTCCGCCGACCAGGTCACCCCGACAGGGCCGTTGCCGCCCCAGCTCCTGAACTACTACGCCTCGACGGATGAGTCGGCCGTGCACATTGTCCGCATCCTGGCCCTGGCGGCGATCGTCGCGGGCGGTGCGACCATGCTGATCGCGGGCGGGGAGATACTGCTGAACATTCACTCGGGCTTCGCGCCGATCTTGGGCCGTGCCGTTTCGCTCAGCCTGTCCGTTGGCAATTTCCTTGTCGGAATCGGGCTTCTGGCGGCGGGCGTTGGTTGTCTGAGGCTGAAAGCCGCCGCGCGCAAGCTACTGATCGGGTGCTGCTGGGCCAGGCTGGGCCTTTCTTCGATCTTTCTGATCTGGAGCATTCTGAGGATACTGCTGCGAATGTTACAGGACCCCGCATATGAAGGGATCGGCTTGTTGGCCGTCTATGCGGGCAATTTGGCCATCACAACGGTCATCTGGGGCGCGCCGATCATCCTCCTCACGCGCGAGTCTCTGAACCACGCATTCGGCCAGGGGTTCGAGGCGCGGCCACTGCCCACGGCGCGGCACGATGTCTATCCCTGACACGGCGGCGTCATTCGCCCGTCGCCGGCGCTGTGGCCGCAGGCCGCGTGTACTGGGTTGACCGCAGTTGTCCCTTGAGCTCCTGGGCCCGCCCGATCAGCGCCTGTGCATCTACCGGAGCGGGGTCCAGCGGCGTAAGCTCGAAGTGCCAGTGGCGATTGTCCCTGACGCCGATCATTTCTGCCCCCAGGTCCAGCGGCGGGAAGGCGTAGAGCGGCGCTTTGAGATTGCGGTTCGTCCGCAGCGTCTGATAGCCCTCCTTGCGCAGGATGATCTCGTAGTCGCCGTAGCGCTCGAAGTCGTATCTCAGCGGCGTGCGGCCGATCTCTTCGGGGCCGTTCAGATACACCAGCGCCCCCGGCGGCTCGCTGGTGATCGTCAGCGACCGCTGCGCGCACCCGCCGGTGACCAGGACCACCAGCGGCAACAGACGGACCAGGGCTCGCATAGAACGAGTATAGAAGCGCTGCAGCCACGTGCAAACGGTCTGGCTCTGTTGCTCAGTTTTGAATACGTGACAGTTTATGCGTCGGATGGGGGCTGTGCCACCGGGCCCGTTGGCACGGGCGGGACGCGCGGGACGCCCGTGCTACGTCGTGCGCTGGCGCGATTCTGGGCCGCAGACCGCAGAAAGTGTCACGCCCCCTCAGCTCTTGCGCACACTCCTGCAACGCCTCCGCCAGGGCGATTGCATTCCGCGCGCATGCCATCGACAATCGAGGCATGAACAGACTGCGACTGATCCAGTGTGGCGTGGGCGGATTCGGCAGGGTCTGGATCGACAACCACTCGACCCGGTCCGATGACTTTGAGCTGGCGGCGATCGTCGATGTCTCGGAAAAGGCCCTGGAGCAGGCCGGCGACAAGGCGGGCATCCCGCCCCAGCGCCGGTTTGCCACGCTGGAAGCGGCGCTGGATGCCGTGGCCGCCGATGCGGTGCTTACCGTAACGCCGCCGGCCGTTCACCTCGAGCATGCGCGGCTGGCGTTCTCCCGCGGGCTGCACCTGATGACCGAGAAGCCGATCGCCGATGACCTGGCTCATGCGCGAGAGATGGTTGGGCTGGCGCGGCAGGCCAGGCGGCAGCTTGTGGTGAGCCAGAACTATCGCTTCCGCCCCCCGATGCAGAAGCTCAAGGGCCTTCTGGCCAGCGGGACGGTGGGCGAGTTTGGCCACGGGCACCTGGACTTCTATATCCCGGCCGACTTCACGGGCTCGTTTCGCCAGAGCATGCGGCACGTGCTGCTGGTGGACATGGCGATCCATCATCTGGACCTGATCCGCTGCATCACGGGTCGGAACATTGTGAAGGTATTCGCGCAGACGTTTCGGCCGGCCTGGTCGTGGTATGAGCATAATCCGGGGCTGAAAATGATTCTGGAACTGGAGGGCGGACTGCCGTTCAGCTACAGCGGCGACTGGTCGGCGCGCGGGCGGAACACCAACTGGAACGGCAACTGGCGACTACAGTGCGCCCAGGGCTCGATCCATTACGACGTCGACCGGCCCGATGAGGTCAGCATCGCCCGCAGCAGCCGGGGCTTCACGCACGACACAACGCAGGAACCGCTCAAAGCCGAGCCTCTGGAGCGCGCCGAACAGTCGGCCACGCTGCACCTGTTCGCCGAGGCCATCCGCACGGGCCGGCCGGCCGAGATCAGCGGCGAGGACAACCTGTGGAGTTTCGGCGCCGTCATGGCGGCAGTGCAAAGCGCGGAGGAGGGAAGCGTCGTGGAGGTGCAAGCCTTGGTCGCAAAAGCATAGTGTCGGCGCGAGCGTTGCGGCCCTGTGGCTTTAGCTCCGGTGAGCCGCCACCTTCAACGTCCCCCGCCCGCCGCCCCGCTTCCGGCCGCGCGACGGGCCAGACGGGCCAACCTTGACCTTCCTGGCCCCGGCCAGCATCATCTTCCCGATGACCCAAGCCGTCATACTGCAGCACGTCGCCCACGAGGGACCCGGGCGCATCGTGCCGATCTTCCGCGACTACGGCATCCCCGTCGAGATTCGCCGCCTCTACGCCGGCGACGAGGTGCCTACCGACGTGGACGAACTGCGCGTCCTGGTGGTTATGGGTGCCCCCCTGGGAGTCGCCGACGTGGACAACCCACGCTTCCCATTCCTCCGCGATGAGGTGGCGCTGCTCAAGCGGCTCATCACCGAGGACCGCCCCGTCATGGGCATCTGCCTGGGCGCGCAACTCCTGGCACACGCGGCCGGCGCGCGGGTGTATCCCAACACCGTTCCCGGCCCCACGCCCGACGCCCCGCCTGTTCCCGCTCCGGAGATCGGCTGGGGCCCGATCCGCCTGCCCTTCCCCGGCGGCACCGAGCCGGTCCTCGCCGGCGTGCCCGACGGGGCCATGATGTTCCACTGGCATTTCGACACCTTCGATCTGCCTCGTCTGCCCACCCCGCCGCCTCCGCCCGCCGGAGCGCCGCCCGCTCCGCCCCCGCCCACGGGCCACGTGCTCATGGCCAGCACGGCCGTCTGCCGTAACCAGGCGTTTCGCTTCAAACAGCGCCTCTTCGGCTTCCAGTTTCACTTCGAGATGGACCAGACGGGCATCGAGGCCATGCTTGCCCACGGCCGCGAGGATGTGCTGAAGGTGCTCGGCCCGGACGGCGAATCGCGGCTGCGCGAGGAGACGGCCCGGTATCTGCCGCGCTACCTTCGTCTGGGCGAGCGCATCATCCGCAATTTTGTGGAATACCTCAAGCTGTACTGAAGTTTGCCCAGGCCGCATCGGCTCCTGCAGATCAAGGATGCCCCGTTCTCTCATCCGGTGCTGGCCCGATTCGCCTCTGACGGCACGTTGAAGATGCTGGCCTACCTTGTGTTGCTGTACGACCCCTCACCGCCGCCGTTCATCGGTATCGAAGAACCGGAGAACTTCCTGCACCCCCGCCTTCTGCCGGAGCTGGCCGAGGAGTGCCGTAAGGCGACCGATCGAACGCAACTGCTCGTCACGACGCATTCGCCGTTTTTTGTGAACGCACTTCGTCCCGGAGAGGTTCGGGTGCTGTGGCGCGACGAGCGGGGATACACCCAGGCCGGGAGGGTGTCGGACATTGCGGGTGTGTCCGATTTCGTGGAGCACGGGGCACTTCTCGGTCACCTCTGGATGGAGGGCCACTTGGGCGTTGGCGATCCGCTGGTGAATCAGGGGATGCCAACGACGACCGGACGGAGGGGCCGTGACCAATGACACAACACTTCGAGATGCTTGTGGAAGAACCGCAGATAACCGACGGTGGCGCGATCTGGTCGCTTCAAGAGCCTGTGTGGTGGCCGGCGGATCGTGGAGCGGCATGTGGAGCATTTCAGCGGCGTGCGACTGCACAGCACCCCCGGGTAGGTAACGCCGGCCGACACGTCGCCGGCGCCGCCGGCCGCGGTTAGGCCGTCTTCGCATCGCGCGGGCGGGGGATGGTGAAACGGAAGGTCGAGCCTTTGCCCACAACGCTGGTCACGTCAACGCTGCCCCCATGGGCCTGGACGATGTGCTTGACGATGGACAGGCCCAGCCCCGTGCCTCCCATCTCGCGAGAGCGCGAGCGGTCCACCCGGTAAAACCGCTCAAAAATCCGCGGCAGGTCGGCCGCGGGGATCCCGATGCCATTGTCGCTGACCTCGACCAGAGCGCCGGCGTCGGCCTCGCGGGTGCTGACGATGATCTGGCCGCCCTCCGGCGTGTACTTGACGGCGTTGTCGATGAGGTTGGCGATGGCCCGTTCCAGGTAGTCGGGATTGCCCACCACCACCGGCACCCGTGCCAAGTCGGCCGTAAGCGACTGGTTCTTTTTCTGGGCCGCCGGCATGAGCAGGTCCACGGCCTTGCGTGCGATGGCCGCCAGGTCGACGCTGACGGCCCTGGGCAGGTCGGGCTGGCTTTCCAGGCGCGAGAGTTCCAGCAGGTCGTCGACGAGGTTGGTGAGCTGCTGGGTGTGGCGCTCCACCGTTGCCAGATACTGCTGTGCCCTCTCCGGCTCCTTCAGCGCCCCGTCGCGAAGAGTCTCCACGTAGCCTTTGATCACGGTCAGCGGCGTGCGCAACTCGTGCGAGACGTTGGCGACGAACTCCTTGCGCAGCTCCTGATACCGGACCGACTGGGTCATATCGTGGGCCACCAGCACCAGCCCCTGAGGCGCGCCGGCCGCCGGGAAGGGGCTTACGCACACTTCCAGGTAGCGTCCGCCGACAAGCCCAACCTCCAGGTTCATCCGCTGCGGGCTGCGGAGCACCTCGCCGGCGGCCTTGATGATCCGGTCGATGCGCACAACCTGCCAGAGGGGCCGGCCGACCGCGGTGGCGTCAAAGCCGAAGAGTCTTGCCGCCGACTCGTTGTGCACCGTGATGTTCTGCTGAGCGTCGGTGGCGATCACGCCTTCGCTCATGCTGGACAGGATCGTGAGCAATTCGGCGCTGTCCTTGCGCGACTGGGCCAGCAGGCCCTGATAGGAGTCGGCCATGCTGTTGAGGGCGCCGGCCAGCGCGGGCACTTCGCCGGGACCGCGCAGGTCGCTGCGGGCGCCCAGGTCGCCGGCGGCCAGCGACTGGGCCAGCCGGGTGAGCTGAAGGATGGGTTGCGACTGGCGGCGGGCGATGCGGAAGCCGATGGCGCCGGCCACGAGAATGGCGCCGAGGGCGAAACCCGCGATTCCGCCGTACAGCAGGCGCAGCTCGCTGTTGAGCTCGTCAAGCGGCACCGCCAGGCGCACATAAACATGACGGTTATCGCCGATCTCCACCCGGCGCGCTCGATAGATCATCGTCCGCCCCACACTCTCGCTGTGTCGAACGCTCTGTCCCTCGCCCGCGGCGGCCGCCTGGGCGATCTCGGGGCGGTAGAGGTGATTGGACATCTGGGCAGGCTCACTCCAGTTGTCGGCGAGCACCGTGCCCTCCTCGTCGACCAGGGTGATGCGGCAGCCGGTCCCGGCCCCCAGGTCGGCGACCAGACGCCCCAGCTCATCAAGCCGACGCGCGGCGGCCGCATCGCGCAAGATCTCCCAGACCAGGGTCAGCTCGGCGCCCAGAGCTCGCCGGCGTTCGTCCAGAAAGGCTGATCGCAGCCGGGTTCCGGCGAAGACACCCATACCCACCGTCGCCGCGCAGATCAGCAGAAAGTAGGGGACAAACAGCCGGCGAAAGAGTGTGCTTCGAAAAAGGCGCATCAGGCGTTGCCGGCGGCCGCGACCGCGGTCCGCTGGTCGCGGAACTTATACCCGAAGCCGCGGACGGTTTCGATGTGGGCCGCGGCCGCTCCGAGCTTGCGCCGGATCGCGGTGATGTGCACGTCCACCGTGCGGTCGAAGACGTCCGTATCGCGGCCAAGGGCAGCGTCGATGATCTGGTCGCGCGAGAGCACCTGTCCGGGCCGGCTGGCCAGATACTGGAGGATACGGAACTCGGTGGCGGTGAGGTTGACCGGCTTGCCGGCGCAGGTGATTTCATGGCGCCTGACGTCGATGATCAGATCGCCCTGGCGGATGACTTCCAGCGGCTCCTCCTGCTGGACGGCGCGGCGCAATACCGCCTTGACCCGCGCCACCAGCTCGCGCGGGCTGAAGGGCTTGGTCACATAGTCATCCGCACCCAACTCCAGTCCGATGATGCGATCGGCCTCCGTCGCCCGTGCCGTGAGCATGATCAGAGGAATGCGACTGCTGCGGGCATCGCCGCGCAGCCGCCGGCAGACCTCCAACCCGTCCAGCCCCGGCATCATCAGGTCCAGAACGATCAGGTCCGGGCGATGTTTGACGGCGATGTCCACCCCCGACTCGCCGTCACTCGTGCAGATGACATCGAAGCCCTCTTTCTCCAGGTTGTAGCGGACCAGCTCCAGAAGGTCCTTCTCGTCGTCAATGACCAGAATTGTTCCTTTGATCGTTGGCATCTTCACCTCCGTGGGCGCCGACGGCAGCCGGAACAGCGCCGGCGGGCTCGGCAATGCCATGGCCCGAATGCCGGATGTCGCGCCCCTGCACCATGTATATCACTTCCTCGGCGATGTTCGTCGCATGGTCGCCGATGCGTTCCAGGTTGCGGGAAATGAGGATCAACGACAGGGCGCGCTGGATGGTGCCGGGATCGGCCATCATGTAGGTCAACAGCGTGCGGAAAATCTGGTCGCGAAACGCATCGACCTTCTTCTCCTCCTCCAGCACGTCGTTGGCCAGCTCCACGTTTCGTTCCACCATCGCCGTGAGGCTGTCGCGGACCATGCGCTGCACGATCTCGGCCATGATCGGCACATCCACCATGGGTCGGATGGGCGGATGGGCCAGAACAAAGCCGGCATTCTGGCATATGTTGATCGCCTGGTCGCCGATGCGCTCCAGCTCGCTGGCGATGCGCGAGGCCATGAACAGGAAGCGCACATCGGCGGCCACCGGCTGCTGCAGCGCCGTGAGCTTGACCGCCATCTCGTCGACCTCGATCTGGAGCCGGTTGACCTCGTTCTCCTTCTCAAAGACGGTTTTCGACAGCGATTCGTTGCGCTCGATGAGGCAGCGCACGGCCGACTGGATCATCGACTCGGCGGTGGAGGCCATGAGCACGATCTTGTGCAGCAGCTCCTGAAGTTGTTCGTCGAAATGGCGCATGGGGCGATCCGCGTGTGTCAGCCGAAGCGTCCCGTGACGTAGGCCTCGGTCTCGCGACGGTGGGGATTGAGAAAGACGCTGTTCGTCGGGCCGTACTCGATGAGCCGACCCAGATACATAAAGGCGGTGTAGTCGCTGACGCGTGCCGCCTGCTGCATGTTATGCGTGACGATCAGGACGGTATAGTTGCCGCGCAGGCCGTGAATCAGCTCCTCGATCCTGCCGGTGGCGATGGGGTCCAGGGCGGAGCAGGGTTCGTCCATGAGCAGGATCTCCGGCTCGGCGGCGATAGCGCGGGCGATGCACAGCCGCTGCTGCTGCCCGCCGGATAGCGACAGGGCGCTGCTGTGAAGGCGGTCCTTGACCTCATCCCACAGCGCCGCGGCGCGCAGCGAGCGCTCCGCCACTTCCTCGAGCACGCTGCGGCGGCTTTCGCCGTCTATGCGCAGGGCGAAGACCACGTTCTCGAAGACCGACATCGGGAAGGGATTGGACTTCTGAAAGACCATCCCCATGCGCTTGCGCAGCTCGATGACGTCGACATTGCTGGCATAGATGGGGTCTCCGTTGAGATACATGTTGCCGGTGATGCGCACGCCGTCGATCAGGTCGTTGAGCCGGTTGACGCTTCGCAGCAGTGTGGACTTGCCGCAGCCCGACGGCCCGATCAGCGATGTGACCTTGCCGGCGGCAACTTTCATGTTGATCGAGTACAGCGCCTGCGTCTTTCCATAGAACAGGTTGAAGTCATCGATGCTCAGCACGTGCCGCTCACAGGCCACTTCCGGGTGGGTGTCGGTCTGAAAGGCCTGGCCGCTCTGGATGATCTGCATGGCCGAGAGTCCCTGGTTGTCGCGATTGCCGGTGCCAGGGAGGGGCGGCTGGGTCTGCGGGCCGGCGGCGGGCCTAGGCGGTGGTTCGTGGACGGTAGCGTATGTCATGATGTGGCGCCTCGCTTACATGTTGACTAGAACTGAGCTCCCAGAAAAGCCCGCCTCAGCCGGGCGCGGATGAGCATGGCCCCCATGTTCAGGACGATGATCAGGCCGATCAAAAGCAGCGTGGTGGTGAAGACCATGGGCTTGGCCGCCTCGGAGTTCTGACTCTGGAACCCCAGGTCGTAAATGTGGAACCCAAGGTGCATGAAGCTGCTCTCGATGTGGACGTAGGGGGGAATGCGGTCTATGCGGCCAGGAAGTTCCGGAGCCAGCTTGACGGCGCCCACGAGCATGAGGGGGGCGACCTCGCCGGCCCCACGGGCCATGGCCAGGATCATGCCGGTCATGATGCCGGGCATGGCCCGGGGCATGACGATGCGCCGAATTGTCTGCCACTTGCTGGCGCCGCAGGCGTAGGCGCCCTCGCGCATGGAGGAGGGAACGGCCGCCAGCGCCTCCTCGGTGGCCACGATCACCACCGGCAGCGTCAGCAGCGCCAGCGTCAGCGACGCCCAGATCAGACCGCCCGTGCCGAACGTCGGCGCCGGCAGTTTTGCCTGAAACAGCCCGTCGAAATAGGGATTGTGGCTCACCAGCAGCAGCAGCAGTCCAACCACGGCCAGCACCCACAGCCCCACCAGCAGACCCAGGTATCGGCCGACGCCGGCTCGTTGCCGCACCGAACGCAGCAGGGTGAACCAGATGGCGGGGCCGGCCACCGCCGCCGCCACCGTCAGCCCCAGCGCCGCCAGCCATGCACTCCGCGGCCACGGCGTGATCTGGATGTTCCGCGCCCCGCCGTCGATGTACGCTCCCACCGTGTAGCTGAAGAAGCCCAGCCCGAAAACACCGAACACGATGCTGGGCACGCCGGCCAGGTTGTTGATGGCGATGCGCACTGCGCTGACGATCGGCCCGGCTCGCGCGTACTCCCGCAGATACAGCGCCGCCAGCACCCCGAAGGGCACCACTGCCAGCGACATGAGGATCGTCATCAGCATGGTGCCGAAAATGGCGGGAAAGACCCCGCCTTCGCTGTTGGCCTCGCGCGGCTCGTCGCTGATGTACTCCCACCAGCGCGAGAAGTAGATACCCAGCTTGTCCGAGAAGCTCAGACGGTTTGCGGGATAGGCGCGCACGATCTGGTCCAGCGGCATGACAACTTCGTTGCCCTGGGCCGTGAGCAGCACCAGCTTGTATCGCTCGTTGTCGGCGTTGAGCTGCTGGATTTCGCCGCGGATTCGAGCGAACTGCTGATCCGTTTGCTCCAGCACCTGCGCCTCCCTGGCCAGTTCCCGCTGGTGTTCGGGCGAGCCGGCGCCGTGGCGAAGCTCCGCGGTGCGCACCCGCAGCCGGGCGGCCTCGCGCTCGGCATTGACATGCCCGATATCACGACTCTCCAGCCGCCGGCGGCGATCGCGCCTGTCGGCCACGGTCGGAAAATGCTCCTCGAACAGCGCCCAGGCCGCCGCCGCATCCGACGCTACCTCCCGCCCGTCAAGAAGGAACTTCACGGGTTCGCCATAGAACCGTCCCCACTGCAGCCGCTCGATGGTCAGCGCCCAGGGCGGGCGGCTCTCCTGGCGGACGACGTTCTCGGCGACCCAGTGGAAGTGGGTGCCGGTCAGCTCGAAGTTGCCGGTGCGCACCAGCCGCCGATACACGGCAGTTGACTGGTCGGCGGCCGCGGCAGCGGCCCCTTCGGCCTCCGCGGGCGATGCGGTCGTCGTGTGCGGCACGAAATACTCGCCGCGTGTCACCTCGCCCATGACCACGCCGTTCGCAGTCTCCAGCCGTACCACCGGCACGGGCCAGAACGTCGCGATCCCCTGGTAGACTACCAGCGCCAGCAGGCCGACGATCATCAGCAAAGCAACGGCCAGTCCCCCGCCGATCAGCCAGATCATCGGTTCGCCCTGGGCGTATAGCGAGCGGGCCGGCCCGCAACGCGACGGACGGGGAGGAGACGCGGCCTGGGTCCCGGTCACGGTGTTTGAGGTGGCGAGGTTGTCCCTTATCGGGATCATAGCTCAAAAGCCCTTCGGCGGAAGCGCAGCCGGATCACCTCGGCCACCGTGTTGAGGACGAACGTCATGATAAACAGCGTCAGAGCTGCCAGGAACAGCATGCGGTAGAGCGTTCCTCCCTTTGGCGCTTCGGCCAGCTCGATGGCGATGGTCGACGCCAGCGTGCGCATGCCGTTGAAAATGTTGATGTCCAGAAGCGCAGTGTTGCCGGCGGCCATCAGGATGATCATGGTCTCGCCCACGGCGCGACCCAGGCCGATCATCGTGGCCGAAAACAACCCGCTCATGGCCGTCGGCAGGACGATGCGCATCGCGGTCTGCCAGCGCGTCGCGCCAGCGCCCAGCGCAGCCGCCCGCAGGTGCTCGGGAACCGCCGACAGCGCGTCCTCAGAGATCGTGTAGATGATGGGAATGATGGCGAAGCCCATGACGAAACCGACCACCAGCGCGTTGCGTTGGCTGTAGGTGTCGATGATGTTTCCCCGCGCATCCCACCCCGGCCAGAGGGTAAGCCCGAAAACCTGCACGTGCCGCGTGATCAGCCACGCAGCGAGCAGCGCCATGCCCAGCGTGAACAGCACGCCCACGACGAACTTCATAACGTCGATGACGGCCGCCCGGCGCCTCGACCAGCTCCCGGCCGTCTCCCGAAGCCGGGGTGTGACGAACCGCGCCATCACCAGGCCGGTCAACAGAGCGCTAAGCGGAATGAACAGAATCAGCCACCCGCCGACCGGGCTTCCGAAGTTGCCGTTGAGCCACGTGCGAAGACTCGCTACCGTCTGCAGCGTGCCATCGCTGCGCGGCACCTGGCCGGAGAACAGCAGCACTTCGACGAGCCTGCCCAGCGCCGGCAGTTGCAGCACCCACCCCAGTCCGACAGCAGCCGCGGCGCGGTCCAGGCCGATCAGCTCAAGCAACGGACCCGGCCCCAGTGCCGCCATCAGACCCAGCGGGATGGCGCTGAGGATGAATACGAAGCGGAATCGCTCCAGGCGCAATTTCTGTGCGTGGGGCAGAAGCTGCCACAGGTAACCGGCCAGCAGCAGCGTCAGAGGCACAGTGACGAACGCCATGAGCACCCCCACGACCACTCGCTCGACGAAAACCGAGAACACCAGCGCCGCCAGAAACCCCAGCACCACGCTGGGCAGGCTGGCCATCATCTCGATCGTAGGTTTGATCCGCGCCTTGGCGCGCGGATGCATGAACTCGCTGGTGTAGATCGCCGCCAGCAGTGCCAGCGGCAGCCCGAACAGCATCGAATAGAACGTCGCCTTGAGCGTGCCGAAAACCAGCGGCCACAGACCGTACTTCGGCTCGAAATCGTCTGTCCCGCTGGAGCTCTCCCATTTGAAGATCGGGGCCGGATATCCCTCGTAATGGACCTTGCCCGACACCGAGGCCAGCGTCACCGCCGGATGATGCAGCTGCAGGTCCCAGGCACGCAGGCGCGACGGCCCGGCCGCCACCAGGCGATCGTCGCGGGGCGCCAGCCGCACCGCCAGCGCCGGCTCGCCCGTCCCCAGCGTCACGTCGGCCAGAAGCTGGTCGCTGGTGACATGATAGAGCCGGGCATGACCGTCCTCATGGCCCGCGACCACGAGTCTGCTGCGCATGGAGGCGGAGATTGACCGCACCGGTGCGCCCCCCGTCCCCAGAACATGGCCACGGATCAGCTTTGCGCCGTCGCTGGTCTGGGTACCTTCAACCCGCGCACGCCACCAGGTACTCAAAAGGCCGCTCGAATCGCCCACTGCCAGTGTCGTGCGGCCAATGAGGAAGCTCATGGCCGTGATAGCGTGCGGCGGTTCGGTCAGCCGCAGTTCCTCGGCCACGCGCGGGTTGGAGCGGTCACGCGTATCAAAGCGCACCATCAGCCCGTCCCGCCATGCCAGGTAAACCGTGTCACCCAGCCCGGAAATCAACAGATACTGCGGCTTTACACCATCCGCACGCGGCACGTAAGGCAGGCGGGTTTCTGCCAGTGTGTACGTTGTCTGACGGGTGAGGACGTTGCGGCGGGCGATCGCCTCGTTGTAGGTGAGCGTGCCGTCGGCCGTCAGGCCGACGATGAAGATCGACCCGTTGCTGAGGACGGTATGCGCCACTGCATCGACCTGACCTTGACCGGGCAGGTCCAGCGGAGTCTGGAAGCTCACCTCCACTTTCAGGTGCCGAAATCCACCCTCGCGCGTCAGTCGGAGAACGCCGTTGTCATACACGACCGGCTGATCGATGCCCAGCCCATGAAACTCCTGGGGCACCTGCTCCAGGGGCAGGAACGTGTTGAGGTATTTGATCGCGCCAAGCCGCACCGTGCCGTCGGCAAAGCCAAATGCCATGTCCTCGGTGTCGGCCAGGAACGACCAGGCGGTGATCTTCTGACCCGCGAACAACTCCCGTCGCTCGATCGGCTCGCCGGTATCGGCGCGAAACGTGCGCAGCGTTCCATCGGCAAAGAGCGACCAGCCCAGCAGACGATGCTCGTCCACGGCGATCTGGATGGGAACCTGATCCGCCGACCACGGCGCTGCCACATCGACACGCTGATCAACCTCGGCAGCTCGGAACAGCGGCAGGACCACGAACACCAGAAACACGCATACCGTGGAGACCGCGACGATCGTGCCCACACCCCCGGCGGTGATCAACGTCCGGGCCAGCGCATCCTTGACCTTCACCATGCGGCTGGTCTTTCGCCGCCGCACTCGGCCTGTGATCGTGCTGGACGTTCCCTGGCTCATAGATCTCCGCCGCGGATGGCGCTACTTCCCGGCCGCCAGATAGGCGTCGAGGGTCTCGGTGTCGGGGGCGATGATCGTCATGCCATTGGGGCCGGCGCCGATTCGCCGCACGCTGTGAGCCGGGAACCCGGCCTGCTGGAACTGGGCGAACTCCTTGCTGTCGGTCTTAAAGATCCACAGTCGTCCCTGTTGCTCGTAGGTCGCAAAGCCCGGCCGATTATGCTGCGTCGCCTGTGCTGGCAGTTTCGGAGCGGGAGCCGCGGACGATGCCTGTGGGGTCGGTGCGGCGGCCGCCAGATAGGCATCGAGCGTCTCGGTGTCAGGGGCGATGATCGTCATGCCATTGGGGCCGGCGCCGATTCGCCGCACGCTGTGAGCCGGGAACCCGGCCTGCTGGAACTGGGCGAACTCCTTGCTGTCGGTCTTAAAGACCCACAGTCGT
>Ga0308414_1001320_pt1 | contig 16178 bp, 15 predicted proteins | sample HotsprSampleOS50_FD_205667 | JGI IMG/M metagenome (GOLD analysis project Ga0308414, IMG submission 205667) | Hot spring phototrophic mat microbial communities from Octopus Spring, Yellowstone National Park, Wyoming, United States - 20090730_OS50 ... | reverse complement strand
GTTACTGCAATCTCCAGTTCAAGGTGAGCAAAGAGAAATCTCTTTTGTTCTGCAAATATGCGCCACGTTTTTGCAGGAGGGTCAATTATACATCAAATGTTTCAAGCTTTAAATTAACTATTTACCTAACTTTTAAAGTGAAATCAAACTAAATTTCAGCTATCTTTTTACTCAGATGCACAAAGCAGTTGAATAATATCAGCTAAGTAATTCATCATAAACTTTAGCAACAGGATCAAACTCCTTAGATTTTGGATTTATACATAATTCTCTAAAGTTGATCAAAATATTTTTATATGGTTCATAAAGTAATAATTCTCCAAGTTCTAATTTTGTTTTTAGTTTAGCACATAGAAGATTTTTTTTATTCCCAAATTTTTATTCTTTTTTTAATATAATTACACTTTCTCCTCTAATGGCTCTATTTCGTGTTCCTAAAAGAGGATTAAAAATTAATTTTTTAAACTTAAAACCAATTTCTTCACAAAACTTTTTTGCTACCATTGTTGTAGGTATTTTTTTTCCACTTACGGTGCTATCCCCAAGAATAATAGCTAGTTTTCCACCTGGCTTTAAAGCCCAGTAAATATTTTCTATAGATTCTTTTAAATCTTCATAATATACACTAACCTTTGTAGGTAAACCATCATAATAAGTTTTAGGTTTTTCTTTTTTCATTCCTAGATATTTGGATTCAATTTCTTTCATATCTTTTTTTAAGTAATCATAAGCAACCCTATCTTTTCCTACATAATCAATAGAAAAATAATAAGGTGGACTTGTTATGCAAGCATCGAATTTAGCTTCTAACTGCTTTAAACTTTTAAGTTCAAGAATATCTTTTTCTATGATTTTAGCAGGTTCAAATTTTAAGCTATATTTTTCCTTTATTTCAATAATTTTTTTATAACAATCTTTTATGTAATTAAATTTTTCAATAAATAAACCTACTTTTTCTTTTTTAGTATATCTTGAGGTTCTTGCAAAAGCATCTATAGTATCAAAGTAAATTGCTAGCATTAATTTATTGAGTAAAGGATCTGGATCTTGCCATTTTTTTCTTTCAATTGTAGTTATAATATCTTTTAAATCTTCTACAGTAAAATTTAATTTTTCTTCTTTAACAAATAGTAAATCATTTTTTAACTCAGATAAAACAATTCCCATAGGGGTGACATCTATACCTACACTCTTAATTCCCATAAGAGAAGCTTCGTGGGTAGTAGTTGCAGAACCATTAAAAGGATCAAGGACTAAAGATTTTTCATCTAACTGAAAGGCATTAATTAAAGTTCTCACAATTCTAGGATAAAACTTACCTTTGTAAGGATAGAGATTATGAAAAGCATATGCATTTGTATCTCCAAATTTATCTACTAAATCTGTATAAAGTGTAGTTTCTCCTTTTACTTTTTCTAAATGAGCTACTTTAAGTCTAATAGATTCCTTTATTACCTTTAAAGTCTACAGTTCTAGTGATAGGATCAATTGTATACTTTTCAGTTAAGCCTTGTAATTCTAAGTTTAAAAATTCTAAGTCAGCTAAAGTTTGCATCCAAAATCCAAATATGGTATCTCCTTTAGGAGCTATATACTTTGTAAATTCTTTAGCATAATCTTCGAAAATTTCATCATAAGAAGAAAATTCATAATCATTAAAGAGAATTTCTTCTTTTATATTTTTTTTGGAGTTGTTTTGAATCATTTTATATCATTCTTTTTTAATTTTTACAGTTTTAAATTTATTTATGATTTTTCAACTTTTTTAAATAAAGCTTATTTTTCAGTTCGAAACAAAATAAATCGATAGCTTTTTTTATTTCTAACTATATCTATTTGGAAAAAATTTGTATCTTTTAGCCAGCTAAGTTCACTGATAACTGCTTCTATACTTTGGAGTTTTTTATCGTTGATTTGGACAATTATATCACCTTTTAAAAGTCCCACATGAGAAAAAATATGATTTTCTCCTAAGTTAAAAATTTCTAAACCTTTTTCTGATTTTAGTTCAAATTGAAGTTCACGAACAAAGTTTTCATTAGCAAATTGTTCCCAAACTAAATTTGAAATAAAAACATATTCAGTTGGGACATTAGTTTTTGTTGTTTGCGGTAAAATAGGGTGAATAGATTTTTGATTAAGTGGGTTAAAAAATCTTTTAGATTGAATTTGATATAAATTAGAAACTTGTTTTACTTCTTCTAATTGAAATCCAACTAAGGCTAATTTTTCTTTATAAGAGTCTTGAAGTTTTGAAATAAGAGTAAGGCTATTTCCAAATATAAGTAAGGTGTTTTTTTCAAAAGAGATTTTTACATTTTTAAGTAGAGTTTCTTCTTCTTGAGTTATGCCTAAAATCTCTTCTAAGACTACAGAAAGATTTTGGAGTTCTAATTCTTTTTTAGATAATTTTAAGCTTACAAAAAATGAAGATTTGGCTTCTTCGTATTCAAATTTTTCTATTTCAGCTAAGGCTTCTAAGATAGTTAAGGCATAAAAAAACTCAATCTTATCTTTACTATCTACACTTAAGTTTAAAATGAATTCTTCTGTAGTTTTTAAGTAATTTACTTTTCTTATCTTGAGTTGATGAGCTTTTAGTATATAAATTATATTTTTTAGTTCACTTGCAAAAGGCTTTATATCTGTCTGACGCTTTGTAGGATATTCGGCTTCTTCCAGTACTGTTTGACTCCAAAGTTTAAGACACAAAATAAGGCTAAAAAAAAGAAACTTATTCATCTTTACTCCTCATTGTTTTTAAATAAATACTTTCTTCTTGGGAATTACTAATAGAACTAGGTAAAGAATTTTCTGGGTTAAAGTTTATAATTTCATAATTAATTTCTTTTCCAGCACGTAAGATGGAAAAACGAAAATGAGTATCTATTTCTTTTTGAAAAAAATTATTTAAAGAATGAGGCTCTGTAAGTTTATGTTCATCTAAAGAAATAATTAGATCTTCTGCTTGAAGTCCAATTTGAAATCCTATATCATTAGACTTGAGTTTTGGGACAAGATATCCATTATTTTGAAATTCAAAACTTGAAAGTTCTGCTCTAAAACTAGAGTACTCACTAGGGTCTAAAATTACTTTTAACTTTTCTGAAATTAAATTAAACATAGGGCTTTTGGTTTCTTCTACAAATAGTGAAATTTTAAAAAGTTCTTTTTTCCCTTCTGCTCTTTGTAACTCTAAAAAAAAGTCTGTGTTAGAAAACAAAGTCCTAAATCCTAAATATAAACCTGATTTATTTTCTAGTGGATAACCACCTAATGATACAAAAATATCTCCCGCTTTAGCTTGGAATAGTTTACGAAAAATATGATTAGAGGTAATACCTAAAATCTTATATCCCGAGATTCCTTGTGATTGAACTAGTTCTAGCTGAATATCTGAAAATGTTTCTTTGTAAAATAAATTTTTGTATAGAATCTTGCGATTTACAAAAACTTGAGTAAAATTTTCTTCTAAAAATTTTTTAGGTAAAATAGGCTCTAATTTAGTTTTATCTAGGCTTAGTTTTTTAAAAAATTCTTCTTTTTCACAGTGTAGAAAAAATAAACTAAACAAGAAAACAAGAAAAAGTTTAAACTTCTGCATCGGATTTCCTCTAATTTTACTACTTTTCCATTACATAGCTAGCTTGAGATTTGAAAAGTAAAAAACTTGATTCTTATTAAAGGAATAAAAAAGTGACTAGGTATATGAAGTCAATTTTAGTAACTGGTGGATGTGGATTTATTGGGTCAAATTTTTTAGTTTACTTTGTAAATAAATATCCTAATTTAAAAATAATTAATTTAGATCTTCTCACTTATGCAGGTAATCTTGAAAATACTAAAGAAATTGAAAATAAAGAAAATTATATATTTATACAAGGAGACATTCGAAATCCAAATCTCATTCAAAGTATTTTTGAAAAGTATGAAATAGAAGGCGTTATACACTTTGCTGCTGAAAGCCATGTAGATAATTCTATAGAAAATCCAGAAATTTTTTTACAAACTAACATACTGGGAACTTTTCAGCTTTTAAATCTAGCTTATAAGCATTGGATGCAAAAACCTTTTTGTCCCAAAAAAGGTAAAGAAGCTGCTAGATTTTTACATGTTTCTACAGATGAGGTTTATGGAAGTTTAGGGGAGAGTGGATTTTTTACAGAAAAAACTCCTTATGCACCTAACTCACCTTATAGTGCTAGTAAGGCTGGAAGTGACTTTATTGTGAGAAGTTATCATCATACTTATGGGCTAAATACTATAATTACAAATTGTTCAAATAATTATGGACCTAAACAACATGCTGAAAAACTTATTCCAACTATTTTACGAAAAGCTTTAGCACAACACCCTATTCCTATATATGGAGATGGAAAAAATATCCGAGATTGGCTTTATGTCTTAGATCATTGTAAAGGAGTAGAGTTAGCTTTTTTTAAAGGGAAGTCAGGTGAGACTTATAATATTGGAGGAAGAAACGAAAGAACTAATAATCAAATTGCTCAAACGATTTGTAAAATTTTAGATCAAAAAAGACCTAGAAGCTCTGGTTCTTATGCAGACCTAATTACATATGTTCCAGACAGACCTGGACACGATAGACGTTATGCGATAGATGCTACTAAGATAGAAAGAGAACTAGGTTGGAAAGCTGAAGAAAACTTTGAAACAGGAATCCTTAAGACTATTGATTGGTATCTAGAAAAATGGGACAAAAAAGATTAAACTTTTTTATCTACAATAGGTGGTAAGCTTTGAGATAAGGTTTGATAAATTTGTTCAGCTAAGCCTAAGGCCGCATTTTTAGAAATTTCTTTAGCATATTCATCGTAGAGCATGTCTTCAAAAATTTCTTCTGCGTATCCTCCATGTAAAAGTTCACCTTTTTCTACTGTTTTACGCATTTGACTCAGCATAATTTTTACAAACATGGACTCAAACTCTACACTTGCATCAAAAAGTTTTTTCCTATAGGGATCTACAGAAATCTCATATTTTATGTTATTTGGTAAAGTAATTTCTGAAGAAGAAACTTTTCCAGCTAACTTTTCATTGATAGCAGAACGGAGTTCTTTTTGAAATTCTAAATTAGATTTTGTTTCATTTTCAAAATTTTTTAGTTTTTGAATTTGTGCTTCAGAGAGATTTAATCGATTTATGTAATCTTGTATAGAATTTATGTTCATTGGACTATTACCTCTGCGTGTAAAGCTCCTGACTTTCTTAAGCCTTCTAAAATAGATATTACATCTTTTGTAGATGCACCTATCTTATTTAAAGCTTTTACTAAATCAGAAACTGTAGTGGACTCTTTAACTATCATGACATGTTCTATTTGATCGGGTTCTCTACTCCAATAAGGCTTGTTTGGATTTTGAATTACAATACTAATTCCTTGCTTGGAGATAGCTACTTCATCTACAGTGACGTTAGCTCCCATGACAATAGTTCCTGTTCTTTCATTAATTACAACTCTAGCTTTGTATTCAGGAGTTACTGGAATGTTTTCAAGTCTTGCAAGAATGCTAACTGGTTCTAATTTTTCTGGAATTAAGATTTCAATTTCAGTAGGTGAGAGAACTTTAGTGGTTACTTTTTCTGCTCTAAAAGTTTCTAAAATAGCTTTATTTACTTGATCTAAGGTTGCAAAATCTTGGTTTTCTAAAATAAGTTTATAACGGTTTTCTTGATTAAAAAAACTAGGTTGGACTTCTACTTCTACAATTCCCCCGCCTTGAATAAAACCTACTGTTTTGGGACGAGTGCGATTTAAGTTATAAATTTTGTCGTCTTTTCCACCAAAAGATATAACTCCACTAGCTACTGCAATAGTTTGACCATTAGCAGCTTTAAGTGGAGACTGAAGCAAAACTCCACCTTCTAAAGACTTTGCATCTCCAATAGAAGAGACAGTGACATCGATTTTATCTCCTGGTTTTGCATAGACTGGGACGTTAGCTGTAATCATTACAGCAGCAATATTTTTAGTAAGAGCATTTTCGGTGACGTTAATTCCTTTGTTCTTGAGATAGTTTTTTAAAGTTTCTTGAGCTAGTGGACTTTTGGTATCTCCTGAGTTTAACAGACCTGTTACAAGTCCATATCCACTAATTTGATTTTCTCTTAATCCATCTAGACGAGCTATGTCTTTTAAACGGACTTCTACACTCAGCAAAGGAAGTAGAAAACTAAGAAAAAGTAGGGTAAACTTCATTCACTTTCTCCCAGTAGTTTTCTAATATTTTTTAAAATAATTTTTTGCTTTTCATTTTCAGAAAGTTCTGCTTTTTCTAGAGGTTCTCCATTAGGTCCTAAAATTTGTTTTCCATTTGGAGCTAGAGCTGGTTTCATTTTTATATCGGGATCAGTGAGTTCTTTTGCAATAGGACCTGCTTTGTATTCTAGGCGTAAGTCAGCTACTAAATCACTAGGAATACTACTGCCTCTTATATCAGTAGGAGAAACTTTTCCTGTAAGCTTTAAGCTACTTTTTCCTTTTTCATAGCTAACTTCCCGCACTCCTGCAATAGTTAAAATTCCATCATCACTAATGTCTACTACTTGAACTGCCATAGAACCTAAAATTTTACTATTAGATTTTTCTTTGGCATTACTTTTAGAAGCAATAGAACGGTCAAAGTTATATCCCATAATTTCAGGAATAATTTTTTTATCAGGTGCAGATTTAATGGTTACTGTTTCATCTTTTCCTGACTCAAAAGTATACTCTGCTTTTAGTCCATCTTTTAAGATTACTCGTAAGACGGCTCCAACTCTAAGACCTTGTTGGCCTGTAGTATAAGGGTTGGAATCTAACCAAAGACTTTGTGAGTAGATTAGATTAGTAGAAAATAAAAAGTAAAAAAAATATTTCATTATTCTACCTCCATTACTCCTTTAGATTTTACAATTCCTTTGAGTAAAACATTATTTGGAATAGACTTAGCCTCTATTTTTTCTCCAATATTTCCCGAATTTTTTGCAATAGCTTTTCCTTTAACTGTGAGGTTTCCAATAGTATAGACAGTTTCTACTTCACTTCCTCTTTCAATTGCATGGACTAAGCGAATATGTTTTTTACGTAAAATGCTCCCTTCTTCTACATTTGTCAAAGTAGCTAAACCCAATGGTTCTTCTGTAACATAGTCTCTGACTGGTTCTTCTATATAAATAGGTTTCATTTCATAATCTTCTTTTTGAATGAGTTGAAATCGAGTTAGTTTTTTAGTTGTGACTGCTACTAAAACTTTTTTTTCAACTTTAAACTTTAATCTTGTAGAATAAATTTTTTTATTACCTTTCCAGCTATCTAAGGTAAAAATTTTTGTACCTGCAGTTAACTCTTTAGGAAAATTTCCCCATTTTTTTTCTAGTCCTGAAGGAAATAAAATATTATTTCCTAAATAAGTAATTTTGAGTTTAGAAATGTCTTTACCTTGTTTTTGAAGTTCACCTAAAAGTGATTCTTCTAATTCTTGACTAGAAAAACTTTGATCTAAAAAGAGAAGTTCACATTTCCCACCTAAAATTTGTAAATCTCTATGAGATTCAGGTAAAAGGGATCTAATATTAGATTCTTCTAATATTAGATAAGATTCTTCTATTTGTAAGCTAATGTTTATATCTTCTTTATCTTTAGGTAAAACTAAAATTTTACTAAGTGGAAATAATTTTTCAATTCTTTGTGAAGTTTGCTCAATTATAGCCCTAGGACGAATATATGCACTTTCTTTAGAATGAATTGCTAAGACATTTGTAGAGAGAAAAAAAACAAAAAAGGCTCTCAAAAGAGCCTTACGTTTTACGACTACAAATTTAAAAGCCATGGCTACTTAAAAATTTATTTATCGTTTTAAGGAAATTGCTGTAGCTAACATATTGTCTGAAGTTTGAATTGCTTTAGAGTTTGACTCATAAGCACGTTGAGCTACTATCATATTGACCATTTCTTCTACAATCTTGACATTGCTCATTTCTAAAAAGCCTTGTAGTAAACTTCCAAAGCCTTCTGTGCCGGGAGTACCTGGGATTTCAGGTCCTGAGGCTACAGTTTCTTTAAATAAATTTTTTCCAATAGCTTGAAGTCCAGCTGGGTTTACAAATCTATAAAGTTCAATTTGTCCAATTACAGTAGGGCGAATATCATTTCCAATTTTTACAGTTACTTCTCCTTGTTCAGAAATAGAAAGAGTATTTAAGATAGCACCCTCAGGTAAGATGATAGGTGGTTCAAATAAATATCCATTAGAAGTAACCACTTGTTGGTTACTATCAATTTTAAAAGAACCATCTCTTGTATAAGCAAAAGTTCCATCAGGAAGCTGAATTTTAAAAAAGCCCATCTCTCCAGTAATAGCTATGTCTAATTTATTTCCTGTAGCTTGAAAAGAACCAATTTCAAAAATTTTTTGAGAAGCAGCAGCTCTAACCCCATGCCCGACATTAACTCCCGTAGGGATCTCACTTACCGCAGTAGCAGGGGTTCCAGCTAAAACTTGGTGTTGGTAAACTAAGTCTTCAAAGTCAGCACGATTTTTCTTAAAACCTGTAGTGTTGACGTTAGCTAAATTGTTAGCAATAGTATCTATGTGAAACTGCTGGGCAATCATCCCTGTAGAAGCAGTCCAAAGTGATCTCATCATAACAGCAAAACTCCTTAGAATCCTTATCGACGAATTTTTAAAAAAGCAAAGTAGAATTTAACGAGTTCCAAAGATTTTTGAGCCAATTCTTATAAAATCAGTGCCTTCTTCTAAGGCTATTTTGTAATCTCCCGACATTCCCATAGAAAGTTTTGCTTGGGGACAGCAATCTTTTCGGATTTGATTGCATTCCTGAAACACTTTACGAGTTAAGATAGGATCCTCATTACTAGGTCCCATAGTCATAATTCCTATAAAACGTAAATATTCTGTTTCATATTTCTTGACTTCTTGTAAGACTCTAACTAAGCTTTGTCTGTCAAAACCATGTTTATTACTTTCTCCAGTTAGGTTTGCCTGTAAAAAGAAGCCTAAGTTTTGCTTAGATTTTTCAGATTGCTTACTTAAAGCTTGTAAACTTGAAACAGACCCTACCCCATGTGTAAACTGGAAAAGTCCAAAGAGTTTACGTAAAGTTCCTGTTTGAACAGGACCTATATGGTGAAGTTCAAAAGTTTTTCCTGCTTCTCTTAGAGGTAAAAATTTCTCTATTCCCTCTTGAATTCGATTTTCTCCAAAAACCTTTATTCCAAGTTCTAAGGCTTCTTGAATGAGTTCTATAGGTTTTGTTTTACTTACGGCAATAATAGTAACCTCAGAGTAAGAAAGTTCCTGGAGTTCTCTTTGTAATAAGTTCCAATTTTCTTGTAAGCTCAAAGTTTTTTCTTTGCTACAATTTTTTCCAGGCGAGTAACACGTTTTGCCAAAGTATTTCCTTTTTTAGGTCTTACACCTAATTTCTTTTCTAGTCTTCTTACTCTTTTTTCTAAACTTAGTTTTCTTGTTTTATAGTGCTTTCCTTTTTTAAATTTTGATTTTTTCCCCCTTTGCTTAGAATTTGTAAATTCTAGTTTTCCCTCAGGCTTATAGGTACTTTCAGGTTCTAAGTATTTAGGCTCAAGTTCACTGAGAGTAGGAGAATTGGGTTTAGAAGTTTTTTCAGGTTCTAAGAATTTTAAATCTTTCTCTTCTTTTTTAGGAGAATCAAGAAAATCTAGATGAGAAGATTCTCTTTTACTAGGTAAATCTTCTGAGGTTACATCGGAAAAATCTTTTTTTTCATCAGATTTTGTTTTTGTATAAATTTCTTGTTTTTCAACTTTAGGTGTTTTCTTAGTAAAGTTTTCGATAGTTTCTGCAATTTTTTCTCTATAAATAAAGGCATACACCGCCATAGCGACAATGAGAAAAATTATAACTACTGTAAGAAAAATACTGGTTTTGTCTCTTTGGTTTGACATAATTCCCTACTTCTAAATATTTTTGCTTTAATCTAATTATCGTATGAAACTTCCTTTGTCTATTCTTTTCTTTGGAATTTTTTTTCTAATTTCTTCTCTGTTTTCTAATGAAGTTCAAACTTTAGTTGAGTTTCTCAAGAATAACAAAACTCATTTTTTGTTTTTATTGGAGCCTTTTGATGGAAAGACTCCTTATGGTTTAAAATCTTCTGATTCCTTTTTACGGGATTTGCAATTTGTAGAAAAAGGTCCCGAGGAGCCTAGCTTTGAATTAGAAAGAGATAGTTTGAGAGAAATTTTTTTAGAAAAGGAAAACTTATCTCTACAAGTGTATTCTTATTTAGAAATTCCTGAAAGAGAGAAAATTCGGATTGTCCCAAAACAAAAAAAATTTTTTCCTTTTGGATTGCCTATACGTATTTTTATTTGGGTCTATTCTCAAAACTACAAAGGAAACTTAAAGCTTATTTTAAATCATCCTCGCTATGGAAGAAAAATTGTAATAGTTGGAGAACTAAATTTTTATGGTTGGAGAAGACTTGAAGCAAAAATCCCAATTTTTGGGACAGTAAGTAGATTAAATTTAACTAGGAAAGAATTTTTTGAGTTAGAAGAAATTTTTTTAGATTTTCAAAAATCCCAAAAGAGTGGGACTATTTTAGTATATCTAGACCGTTTTCTTGTGCTTATGGAAAATAAAGAACTTCCATATCCTGGAATTGAAATTGAAGATGGTTGGAAGTTAAAGTAAATTTAGGTACAATTTTTGCTTACTTACTTGTAAAAAGGAAATCTTATGTCTATACGAGTAGCATTACATCATAAAACTGAGTATTCTTATAACAAATTGGTAACTCTTTATCCACATATTGTTCGACTTCGTCCAGCTCCTCACTGCAGGACTCCTGTTAGAGGGTATTCTTTGAAGGTAAATCCTTCTGATCACTTTTTAAATTGGCAGCAAGATCCTTTTGGAAATTATCTGGCTCGGTTAGTTTTTCCAAAAAAAGCTAACTATCTTTCTTTCGATGTAGATTTAGTTGTAGATATGACTGTTATCAATCCCTTTGATTTTTTTTTAGAAACTAGTGTAGAAGATTATCCATTTCAATATGATTCAGCTACACTTACAGATTTAGCTCCTTATTTGCAAATAAAAGATCAAAGTAACCAACTTATTGATTACATTCATACTCTAGATCTTTCTAAAAAAAAGACCATAGATTTTTTGTGGCAGACAAATCAAAGACTTCAAAGAGATATAAATTATATTATTCGTATGGAGCCGGGTGTACAAACTCCTGAAGAAACACTTAAGTTAGCAAAAGGTTCTTGTAGAGATAGTGCTTGGCTTTTAGTTCAAATTTTCCGTCATTTAGGTATAGCTGCACGTTTTGCTTCTGGTTACCTCATTCAACTAACGCCAGACGTTAAGTCTATTGATGGACCTTCTGGACCTGAAAAAGACTTTACAGACTTACATGCTTGGACAGAAGTTTATCTTCCAGGTGCAGGTTGGATTGGTTTGGATCCAACTAGTGGACTTTTTGCAGGTGAGGGACATATTCCATTAGCTTGTACTCCCGATCCTATAAGTGCTGCTCCAGTAACAGGGTATACAGAAAAAGCTGAAGTGAAATTTTCTTTTGAAATGAGTATTACTCGACTCAATGAAAAAGCACGAACAACAAAACCTTATACTGAAGAACAGTGGAAAAAAATTTATGAACTAGGGAAAAAAGTTGATCAAGAACTCCTAGAAAATGATGTTCGCCTGACAATGGGTGGTGAGCCTACTTTTATTTGTATAGATGATATGGATGGGGCAGAGTGGAATACGGATGCACTAGGACCTACAAAAAAACGTTATGCGACAGATCTTTTACATAGGTTAAAAGATAAGTTTGGATATGGAGCACTACTTCACTTTGGGCAAGGAAAATGGTATTCGGGTGAGAGCTTACCTCGCTGGGCTTTAGGTTGTTTTTGGAGAAAAGATGGAATTCCCATTTGGAACGATCCTAGCTTATATGCTGATGAATCTATCTCTTTAGGTATGAGTGAAATTCAAGCCTTACAATTTATAAAAACTCTTACTACTTACTTGGGAATTACTGATAAATATATTCAACCTGGTTATGAAGATGTTTACTATTACCTTTGGAAAGAAGGAAATTTACCTATTAACCTTGATCCATTTGATATTGATCTAAAAGACTCAGAAGAAAGAGTTAGGCTTAGGAAAATTTTAGAAAGAGGCTTAGATAAAATTACAGGTTTTGCACTTCCTCTCAGGTGGGATGCATACAATTCCAAGTGGCAGACAGGTCCGAGGACTTTTAGAAGAGGTAGGATGTATTTAATTCCTGGTGACTCTCCTATGGGTTTTAGGTTACCTATGGATTCTTTTTTGTACTCTAAAGAATATCGATATGATGAGATTCCTTCTACTTTTGAAAAAAAGCCTCCACTAAAAGATTTTCATTCTAAAGTTTTTGAAAGAAAACAAGGTTATCTTAAAAAAGGTGAAGCAAATTGGGTAGAACAAACGAGTCATCTATTAGAAGATCCTAATGAACTTATTCGCACAACGTTATGCGTAGAGCCTAGAAATGGAAATTTATATATATTTATTCCACCTATGGTTAGGTTAGAAGAGTATTTAGATTTAATTGCAGCTGTAGAGCTTACTGCTCGTGAACTACAAATGCCAGTCATTATTGAAGGTTATACTCCGCCTTTTGACTATCGCATAAATAAATTTATGATAACTCCCGACCCAGGGGTAATTGAAGTAAATATTCATCCTGCTCACAGTTGGGAAGAACTAAACTATATTACAGAAACCTTATATGAACAAGCCAGATATGCCCGATTGAGTACTGAAAAATTTATGCTAGATGGAAGACATACAGGCACTGGTGGTGGTAATCATATAACTATCGGAGGACCTACTCCAATGGATAGTCCCATTTTACGTAGACCCGACTTATTAAAAAGTTTACTCATCTATTGGCAAAATCATCCAAGTCTTTCTTATCTTTTTTCTGGACTTTTTGTAGGACCTACTTCTCAGGCTCCACGTATAGATGAGGCAAGACATGAAAGTTTAAATGAATTAGAAATTGCCTTTAAACAACTCAGTAGAGAAACTTATACTCCTTTGTGGTTAGTTGATAGATTATTTCGTAACTTACTTGTAGATATTACTGGAAATACACATAGAGCAGAATTTTGTATAGATAAGCTGTATTCTCCTGATCAGCCTAATGGAAGACTTGGACTTGTAGAGATGAGAGCTTTTGAGATGCCTCCTCATAGTAAAATGAGTCTTTCACAAACTTTACTCTTACGAGCTATTATCTCTAGATTTTGGAAGCAACCTCTAGAGAGAAAATTAGTTCGTTTTGGGACAGAGCTACATGATAAGTATATGCTTGCACACTACGTTTGGGAAGACTTTAAAGATGTCATTTACGATATGAATAATGCAGGATACGAATTTGAAAAAGAATGGTTTGAAGTCTTTTTAGATTTTCGTTTTCCGTTCATAGGGAGTGTTCAAATTGGAGATATAGGGATTGAGCTTAGAACTGCTATGGAACCTTGGTATGTATTAGGTGAAGAGGGTTATGCTGGAACTACAACTCGATTTGTAGATTCCTCAGTTGAGCGTCTTCAAGTGAAAGTAACTGGAATGACAGAGCCTCGTCATGTCTTACTCTGTAATGGACGTAGAGTGCCACTTAAACCTACTGGAGTCAATGGAGAGTTTGTTGCAGGTGTGAAATACAAAGCTTGGAATCCACCTTCATGTCTTCATCCTCAAATTGGTGTTCACACTCCCTTAGTATTTGATATAGTAGATACTTGGAATAAACGTTCCATAGGGGGATGTACTTATCATGTTTCGCATCCCGGTGGAAGAAATTATACTACTTTCCCTGTAAATGCAAATGAGGCAGAGTCAAGAAGAATTTCTCGCTTTTTTCCTTTTGGTCATACTCCGGGTATTATAGAAGATAGTTTTGTAGAGATCAATCCCGAGTTTGCTTATACTTTGGATTTAAGGAAATAAGTAGCTAAGTTTAGGTTTTATAAAATCATGCTACCACTTCAAAAAAGTATAGATGCTCTACCCTTATTACATTCAAGGATGAAATTTCTTGGAAAAAATCCCGTTTTTTAATTTAAAAAAGTAGTTTTTAGAAATACTCAGTAAATAAATAGTTGATTTTTTTATTATAGTTATATCTGTGTCACTATGTTTGTAAAAAATATAAATCACTTGGCCACATCTTTGTCTTTTAATCCTGGAAAGTTAAACTTTATCTTAAAAGGATATTTAAATAAAAATTGGTGTAATATGTTTTACTCTAAGTTTTTTTGTAAAATAAATGAATAACATTTTAAAGTATTGTATGATAAAAAGAACTATGGGCAAATTACCACTTTAAGTATTTATATCATAAAGCTTTTAATATAGCGATTATCATTATAGTTTTTTTATTCTAACTTTATATTGTTTTTGGAAATGTCTAAAGATCATACAAGAAAGACTAATCAAGATCTGATAATAAAAATATTTGTAGATGGAGAAGAGTTATTATCTAAAATCTTGACTTAAAAACTAAAAGCGTAAAGAATAGATTTAGTATTGATAAGTGCAAACATCAAAAATCTTATCTAGTTGCATTTCAAAAATAAAAAATGTGTAGATGGTGGATTTGTTTGTGATGAACTAAAAAAAGAATATGAGAAAGAAAATATTGACATTATTGTAACACCCACAATGTAAATAAAGCAAAAGAATCTAGACTCAACTAAATGATAAATGTCTAAAATGGCGTACAAAAATTAAAAGAAATAAATCGTCAATAACAAGTTTTAGCTAAAATTTGTAAACGACCTCCTTTACATAGTAGTTGTAAATCACAAAAACAATCTTGACTAGATAGGCACTAAACACAGCTGGATAAAAGAAATGATTAGTGACAAGGACTTATAAAACTTTACATAAAATACATGTTCAAATAGAGGAACTTATAGAAAAATAAAGTTTAGAAGGCTCATAAGAGTGAAACAAAGTATAATTTTAAGAACAAGCACGATAAATTTTTACAGTTTGCAAGAGTAATATTTTGAAAAACCTTTAATACTATTTTAAAAATGAGAAATATTCTGTTGAGTACTTCCAAAAACCAAAAAATACTAGTATTTTTGTAAGATGGTCATTTTATATTTAATTAAAAGTTTTAATTGCAATTTAATTTTTTTTAGGTCGTCTAATAAAAGAGAGCTATAGCATGTGTAGAAATTTGAGGGTAGTTTTTATTTTTGTATTCTTGGTTTTGAGTTGTAATCTCAAGCGAGAAAAATCTGCTTTATTTTTTACAATAGGTAGCACAGAACAAGTTCCAAGTACGCAAGCACCAGCTCCTATTCAAACTTCCAATGAGGAAAACCCTACTCTTATTTATTCTACTGCTAGCCTTGTTTTAACAGAAGGTAGTTCTACTTCTTATACCATTCAAGTGAGTTCAGCTATCAGTGAAACCTTAGTTGTAAATTTTACTTGTAGTCAAACTTATATAACCTGTCCTAGTTCTCTAAGTTTTAATTCATCTAATTGGAATACCCCTCAAACAGTTGTCTTTAAGCATAGCTCATGACTCATCTATTACAGGGCTTCGCACCATGCAAATCCAACATAGCTTTACTTATAAAACTCAAACTCAAACTTCTCAAACAGTTGACTTGACCATCTTAGACATTGACAGTGCAAACATCATTTTCAATCCTACAAGCCCTGCTCCCCAAATTAAAGAAGGCACAGTTACAGACTCTTATACAGTAGTTTTAACTTCTATTCCTAGTTCTAATGTCACAATTACTTTGAGTTTTGATTCCTCTAAACTTATGAGTATAAATGGAAATTCTTCTGGGACCTACACTCTCACCTTTACTCCTGTAAATTACAATATACCTCAAACTTTGTTGTTTGCCTCTCCTTTTGATACAGGGCTTGGAAATCGAACTGTGACAGTGTCGCATAACGTTACAAGTTCTGACGTAAACTACAATGCTTTTTCTCTTGGTAATGTTACTGTAAACATAGAAGGAAACTCAGGAGGTTCTGTAGGCTGGGGAAGTTTTCAATCTGGTATAGTCAATGCGGGCTTCAGTTCTCACAGTGTAACTCTCTCTCCCGCAGTAGACCCAGCTAAGGCTT
>Ga0308414_1001309_pt1 | contig 16224 bp, 14 predicted proteins | sample HotsprSampleOS50_FD_205667 | JGI IMG/M metagenome (GOLD analysis project Ga0308414, IMG submission 205667) | Hot spring phototrophic mat microbial communities from Octopus Spring, Yellowstone National Park, Wyoming, United States - 20090730_OS50 ... | reverse complement strand
GGGATTCGCGCACGGCTGCGACCAGTTGCATTCGCTGCGGATCGTAGAGCACGACAAGCGTTTGCCCGGGCCCCACGGTATCACCGACTTCCACCTTCTTTTCAACCACCACGCCCGACATCGGGGCGCGGATCGTCGCCCAATCGAGCATGGCTTGAACCTCGTTGATCGCCTCTTGAGCACGGCGGACCTCCGCCTGCGCGGATTTGACGGCGGCAACCGCCCGGTCGTATTCCTGCTGACTGACGATCCGGTCTTTCACCAGGTTGCCATATCGTTTTTCGTCGCCGGCTGCCTGCTCGTATCGTGCCTGCGCCGCCGTCAGCGCCGCTTCGGCTTGCTTCAGGCGGGCCTTGATGTCGGTATCATCCAGGCGAATCAAGACATCGCCCACCTCCACGGCCTGGCCGGCACGGACGTTCACTTCGACGACCCGAGCCAAGAGCTTCGAGCCGACGCTTGTTTCGTGAACCGCCCGCACCGAGCCGACCGCCGATTCGAAGCGAGGCGTTTCGACCAATTCGACCACCGCAATCGGCGTTTCCGGCGAGATCAATCGCCCTTTTGCCTCGGCGGCATCGGCAGGCACTTTGGTGTGGAACTTGCCGGCGAGAAACAAGAGCATTACAACAACTCCCGCCGAAAACACCACAAAGAGAAGCAATTGCGTCAGAGAACGGATCGTGGCGATTACCCGTTGCCATCGTGGTTGAGGTTGCATGGCATGCTCCAGTGAACAACACGGCCGCCGTTGCGGCGACAACTATTGCCTTCTGATTTCGGTTCAGCGGCTTGCGGAGGTGCCCTCGTACTGGGAACGCTACGGCGCTTGGCTGAGCTTCTGTTGCATTCGGTCTGCTACGGCGCGGAGTGCTGCGACGAATCCATTTGGTCAACGCGGCAATCTGCCGCTTTTCCTTCGAGGCCGCCAATCCTGGGCCACTGCCAGTCCGTTGCACACGATTCGATCAGGATACGCATGTTTCGAAGTACGATAATTCGGCCCGTTCTGTTCGTTGCCCGGCCGGGTAGAGCCATCCCGGCAGTCTCCGCGACCGGATTCAGGCCTCTTTGGGTTTAGAATCGTTGCGGCAAAAAAAGTTACGAACCTTGCGGCAAATGCGCGGTCGAGGTTCGGCGCCGGACGACGGCGGCAGTCCGTTTCGGTGTCGGGCGATTGAGGCCGACCGGTCCGGCAATCAACTCGCTGCTTTTTCCACGCGAACGACTTGGGCAATCATCCAGGCGATAACGGCGAGTCCCATCACGAAAACCGCAAGGAATAAAGCCATCGGGCTCCACTGCGCGGCCGTTTCCTTCCAGAGCGAGACGCTATATCGCTGCAATTCAATGTTCTGAACCATCTGCCGACTCACTGCATTGACGGCGAGTACGGCGACTTGGGCGAGAACGACCGTCGATGCCCAGCCGCGGCCGGGCAACGACGCCGAAGAGGAAGCCCAGCGCGCTCCAAACGCGAGCAGCAGCCAGACGACACCCGGAATCGCCCCAGTGAAAAGCGTGTGCATGATCATCGGGCCGTGCAGCATGCGGGCGCGAACCTCTTCCGGCCAGGTGCCGAACACATACCAAGAACCCATAGCGGCGAACGCGATCATGCCGACCGTGTGCATCTTCCAAGCGAAGCAGAGACTCCATCGGCGATAGTCCGCCGATTCATTGCGGGCAAACCAGGCGGCATCGGCAACGATCCAAACGGAGAATGTGGTCAACGCCAAGCCGAAGAGCATCAACCATCGCGGCCAAAGGGTCGGGTCGCCGATGTTCAACGCAGTGCCGAGGGCTGCGCCGTGGACAGAGTGATCCTGGAGCAAAACCGGCCATGCCGCGACGTTCGATATCAAGCTCATGGCGTTGGCGAAGACAAACCCCAAAGCGAGGAAGATCAGGGCCGAAATCCAACCGGCCGCCGAGTACCTTCTGGGAAGGTTCTCGCCATGTTCTTTCAAGCCATGTGCGAACAAGTAGATGCCGTAGTACGCGAACGTCAATAACACGAAAACCGAGAACCAAGTCCACGCCATCAGGATCGTTGCCGGATAGAAGAACTTGCCATAGGCCACTTGGATGAATAGCAACGGCACGATCCCGAAGTTCACTCCAAAAGCGATGATCAGCGGCATTTGCGCGACGAGTCGCGCGGTCAACCTCCGACCTTGGGGATGGCCGCTCAGCCAAAGCCCAGCGGCCATCGGCACGCCGGCATACCAAAGGTTCATCAGCATCATGTGCAGGACGAAGCCGAGCACCTTGAAGAACTGGATGAACCAAAGCGGCGCAGGCAGCGGGGCGAGGTAACTCGTATCGATCAACGCTTGAGGATCCATGGGTTTTCCCGTGTTATCGAGTGCCGCCGCCATTGAGCCGCATGCCGCGCGGCGCTGGCGGCGCGATGGATTGCAGATAAGCCACGAGCAAATCGCGTTCGGCCTCGGAGCCGCACCAGGGAGGCATGGTAAACCGTTTGACATGCAAGTGGTCAACGAGATCGGCGAGCATTTGCGACGACCACCCCTGGATCAGTGGTCCGACGGCCGAATACCCCACCGCCGGTGCATGACAATCGTTGCAATGATATTGAAAGATGACCGCCCCGAGATCGACCTTCGAGTCGTGGTCGAGCGCCCGCAGGCGCGAGTCGTCGATTCGACCGTCAATAATCACCTGCGGATAGTTGACTTTGACATATTGCGATGTCCATGTGCCTCCTTGCAGATAGCCGTCGCGACGTAGTCGTGCAGTCTCCTCGGGAAAGATGCCGTTGCCGAAAACCACGTTGTACACGATGTACGGCTTTCGCACCGCCTCGCGAATGAACTCGCCCGTGCTGAATGCGATGAAGCCGAACGCCAGCAAGCAACCGGCAAAACCCGGCGAACGCAACCAACCGGGATTGAGGAACGGCCCGAAAAACAACGCGGCGAAAACGATAACCGTTGCCGCGAACAGCAGCCCCATCAACACGTTCAACGCCGCGGCCGCCGAGAGGGCGCGGACGGCCGACTCGGGCAACATCGCGTACCAGGCCAGCCCGCCCGCGGCGATCATCACCGCGCCGAGAAGCGCCGGCCTCGTCGAACGCTGTTCGATCTGCCGCTGCAATCGCGCGTCCTTGATCACAATCGCCGCGTGAAGATAAACATAGAGCGATGAAAGCAGAAGCGCCCCGCCCGTGCGCGCGATCGTTTGCGGCAGGAATTGAGGATTGAGGAAGCCGATCCAGAAGTCGGGGCGTTCCAGCCACCTGCCCGGATTGAGCATGAACGCCGTAATGCCGGTGATCAACACGAGGCTGATCCAGGCTGCCGCGGCATAAAGCCATCCAATTCGTACATGGACTTGCGGCGGCAGTCGTCCCCAATGGTACAGAAAGATGAAGGCCGCGGTGAGTTCGATGACGAAGAAAACCCACTCGGTAGCCCAACCGAAGACGAAGGTTTGAATCAGAACCTCCGTTGCCAGAGGCGAGGCCAGCCCGATCGTCCACCAGATTCCCACCCCAGTGATCGCCCCAAGAACCACCGTGAGCAAAACGAAGAACTTCGCGTGGCGTTTGAGGTAGGCCAAGTACTCGCGGTCGTTGCGTTTGTAGGCGTATGCGGTCTCGAAAGCCAAGAACAGCCCGCCCCCGACTGCATAGTGCGAGACGAGCACATGGAGAACAGAGACTGCCGCAATCAACATCGGCGAAGTCAGATAGGGTACGTACCACCAGGGGTAATGCATGGCGACCGAACCTCAATGTGCAGCAGCGAATGCAGGCATTTCCGCCGATCTCAGTCAGATCGCCGTAATGCGAGCGGAAAAGTCTCTTCAACCCGCGGCAGACCAAACGGGGTTCAACGTCCGTGTGGTTGCAAACGACGGCAGAAGCCGAGGCGCGAAGCGAACGCGATCCGATAAGAAGCTTGGCCAAGCGCCGGCCCAATGCCCAGCTTCGAGTGAAGCCGTTCGCTCCCGCGTTCATTACTCGGCCGAGCCAATACGGTATTCTGATCCTCCCGCCGACAATATTCAACTGGGAGCGGCTCGCAAAACCGGCGAGAGCCGTTCTGCGGCGAATGGGGCGGGCGACCGCGACCTGCGTGGGCAACGCACAGTGTCAGAAGATCGGCACGACAACGCTCTACGCACGGCGTTTCGCAATCAAAACGATACTCAAAGTCCGCCCGCCTTGCGCATTTCGCCAGTCTCGGGCCGCGGGCGGATTGTTGGGTTGAATGCGAAACGCTTTTGAATCCACCTACAGCTTGCGGAGGACGGCTAAGGATTGTCTCTCAACGCTTCAGCCGGGGATGGAATCTGACGGCCTTCCGCGTCCACTTCGCCCTCCGGAAGCGACCGGCTGGGATCGGTCGGAGAGGTGACCGCCGGCCGATTGATCGGCTGACACGAGGCCCCGCACGACATGCACGTGCTTACGCCGAAGAAGGGCAGCACCCAGCGATTGAGGATGAACCAGGCCGCTACAAGCGCAAAGAGCAACGAAAGGCTTTTGCCGTCCATTTCGATCTCCCATTCGAATGATCTTGCGGAAAGGGGAAAGCAGCCCAAACCGGAGTCGCGCTCCGTCATTTCTCGCAATCGGCTGCCTCGCCACGTCGGGGGCGCTTTCCCGATTATGTGAACCGACCCTTGTTCCTTGGATTACCCACAACGTCTCGGGGCAACCAACTGCTCGCAACGATTCGGTCCGACTGCCGTCCGTTTGCGTTGCCCCGCCGGCTAATCCCGCTGCTGCCGATCATCCCTGCGAGCACGAGAAGTGCTGCGACCACTTCGCCTTGAGCACCTCGCGGAGGTGCCGGCACAACTCGGGCGGCATGGGGATAGGCTCGCCGGCTTTGTACAGGGTGATCGTCCGACGGATATTGTCCACAACGATCTGGCACGGATTGCAGTCGGCCAAGTGCGCCCGAACCGTGTCGCAAATCGACGGATCAACCTCGCCGTCAACGAATTCGTTCAATGCACGCAACAGGTCGTCGCAGTTCATGGCAGTGTGCCCGCACTCTTCCTGGGTTCTAAAGGTTGGATGCGCCGTACTGGCCAACAGTTACAGGAAGTTGGCTCAATTCAACACGTTGTAGCCGAAGGTCAACACGCCGTGCAAGCCAAGGCGCTCGGCGGGGCCGCCGCGCCTGCGACGGATCGTGTTCCGTAAGACATTTCGCGGCAAGCACTTGCGTGTTGTTTCTCGTTCCCTGCCGGACTCGGGGGGCGGATGTGGCTTCCCAGTTGCATTTATGGGCTTCGCGTCCATCGCAACGCCAGACCGCGAGAACGACCCAATGACCACCGCATCGGCAATTTCGCATTTTATCGACACCGGCCGCGATTCCCAAACGGCTTCTTTGCCGGCTGGCGGCGAGATTCGCGTTCTGCACGTGATCAACGGCGAGCACTACGCCGGGGCCGAGCGGGTTCAGGACCTGTTGGCCGCCGAACTGCCCGGCTATCGCGTTTCCGTCGGCTTTGCGTGTTTGAAGAAGGGCAAGTTCGTCGAAGCCCGCCGGTGCGGCGATGCCCCGGTTCATTCGATCGAGATGAAGGGACGGTTCGATCTTCGCGCGGTTTGGCGGCTGGTGAAAGTGATTCGCCAAGGCGGCTATCAGGTGTTGCATTCGCACGGACCGCGTTCGGCCTTGATCGCGGCCCTGGCATCGAAGTGGACGGGCATTCCGCTGGTGCATCACGTCCACAGCCCGACCACTCGCGACACGACCAATCGTCTCCGCTGCCGGCTCAATGCGATTGTCGAGCGCTTGGCGTTCCGTCAAGCAAAGACGCTGGTTGCCGTTTCTGAAAGCCTCGGTCGATACTTGGCCGATCGCGGAGTCGCAGCCGAGAAAATCCAAGTGGTGCCCAACGGCGTGCCGCACAGCCGAGAGACGAATGACCGAGAGGCGAACAGCCGAGAAGCGAACAACCGGGAGACTGTGAACGTCGGGCGGAACGAGCCGGCTTCTGAGCCGACGGCGGGCCGAGCATTCACGTTGGGCGTTGTGGCCCTGTTTCGTCCGCGGAAAGGCCTGGAAGTGCTCCTCGAGTCGCTGGCCGAGCTGCGGCGGCAAGGGTTCGATGTTCGCTTGCGGGCGGTCGGCGGGTTCGAAACGCCGGAATACGAATCGGAGATCAAGGCTCTTTGCTCGCGCCTCGGGGTTGAATCGCTGGTCGAGTGGGTGGGCTTCACTCGGGATGTCGAAAGCGAGATGCGCCGGTTCGATCTCTTCGTGCTGCCCAGTCTATTCGGCGAAGGGATGCCGATGGTGGTGCTGGAAGCGATGGCCCAGGGCCTCCCGGTGGTGGCCACCGCGGTCGAGGGCGTGCCCGAAGTCGTTCGCGACGGACGCGAAGGCGTGGTGGTGGCCCCCGGCGACGCATCCGCCCTAGCCGCCGGCATCGCCCGCATTCTCGACGGCTCGGTCGACGCCGCCGAACTGGGACGCAATGCCCTGAAACGTCACGACGAGAAGTTCTCGGCAAAGGCGATGGCCGAAGCGGTTGCCGGCGTCTATCGTCGCGTGATCGCCTGACAGAACGCCGAAAACCGCAGCCGGCTCAGCCGACGACCTTCTTGATCACATCGCGGTCGAAGTAGTTGATCGACATGCCGGCGTCGACCACGATCGTCTGCGCGTTGATGCCGCTCGAGCAGGGGCTGAGCAGGAAGACAGCGACGGTCGCGGCTTCTTCCGTGCGAACCGCCTGTTTGCGGGGAATCACCTGCTCGGCGTAAAGGTACGCATCGACATAGCCGGGGATTCCCGCCGAGGCCGACGTCTTCAGCAGCCCCGGAGCAACCGCATTGAATCGCACTCGCGAGAACCGGCTGAACGACTTGGCCAGAAACGCCAACGACGACTCGAGCGCGGCCTTGATCGGCGCCATATAGCCGTAGCTTTCGCTGGCCATGCGCGTCGTCGAAATGGAGATCGTTACCACCGAGGCGTCGGTGTCGAGCAAATCCTTCAGGGCATTGCAGATCGCCAACAGAGAGAAGCACGACACGTCGATGGCCCGAAGAAACGCCGCTCTCGGCGTCTCGTGAAAAGGCACCGGACCGTCTTGGTACTCGGCCATGGCGACGGAGTGGACTAAGCCGTCGTAGCGGGCGCCCCGGGCGGCGAGCGCCGCGCGAAGGGCTTCGATTTGGCGATCGTCCGTCAGGTCGCAGCACTCGACAAAGGCCCCGTCAAGAAGCGGCGTCACTCGCCGGCGGATTGTTTCGTCGCGGACCACATAATCGCAAACGGCCCCGGTCGCCGAAAGCTGCCGTCCGATCGCGTAGGCCACGCTCTTACGGTTGGCCACTCCGAACACGAGGAATCGCTTTCCGTTTAGTTGCAGCATGTCGGTCATTGTCATCTCGCCGCGGAAAGAGAGAACCGCAACCGAACCGGAGGAATCGCTGCGATGATTGAGCTTTGCCAAAGCAGGCGACGCATTCTGGCTACACGATTCGTCCGAGTACCGTCAACAGGGTTTGCGAAGTTCATTGAGCAGGCATCGGCGCCAGCGTACAGGCGAATTCCAACCGTGCGGCGACGGCCGCGACGACGGAAACCTTCGCCTTAAGAAAAAACGCGCTCGCCATCCGCTCGGTCAATTCGACCTCGATTTCAATGGTTTCGCCCGGGCGGACCATCCGTTTGAATCGCACGTCGCCGATCCGCGTGGCCACCGGGATTTTGCCGCCGGCATCGACTTCCGACGCCAAAAGGACCGCGCCGGCCTGCATCGCCGCCTCGCAGAGCAGAACGCCGGGAACAATCGGAAACCCGGGATAGTGTCCGGCGAAGAAATAATCGCTCTCGTCGAAGGTTTTGGAACATCGGATCCGATTTGCGGATCGTTCCACGACTCGATCAATGAGCAGAAACGGCGGGCGATGCGGGATGGCCGCCAGGATTTCCTCGCGACTCACGGCAGGACGGCCTCCTCGGAGCGGGAAGACTGAGAGCCGTTGTTCATCAAAAACGCGTCGGCTTCGTTGGCCACGATCACACCATAGTTGACCGCACCGAGCCAGCCCGACATGATAATGCCCACGCTGCCGGCATGGTAGAGGCCGGCGATCACTTGCGGCATGGCGCGGCTGACGGCCAGCCCCTCGAACTTCGTCCCGAAGCTGGCTCCCTGCCAATGCTTGGTGTAGCGGGCGAAGGTTCGCGGCGTTCCGCACTCGGCCCAGTCGATGCGGCTGCGGATGTCGGGCACGTACTTTTCCAGGCATTGCAGCGTGTCGTCGATGAGAGCCTGCTTCGCGCGGCGATATTCTTCCGGCGGCAGATCGGCCCAATCGCTGAAGCGGGAGTTCATGCTGGCCACGATGGTGCATCGGTTGTGGCCGGGCCGCGTCCGCGGATAGTAGAACGAGAACGTGCGGCTGGAAACATCGCGGCTGAGCAGCGACTGGGCACAGAACCGCGGCGCCGTCGAGGTGAACAGCAGATCGCCGCATTGGTCTTCGTCGATCGTGTCGCCGTCGCGGATTCCGAAATAGACCTGCGTGCTCGAATTGTTCAAGCGGACCTGCTTGGCTTTTTCGAGATAATCACTCGGCCAATGACGCTGATCGACCAGATCGAAGATCGTCCCCAGGAGGTTCGCGTTCGACACGACGGCCCGGGTGGCGATCGACCGTCCGTTGACTCGAACTCCCCGAACCCGTCCGCCTTCGCACTCGATCTGCTCGACGTTGCAGCGGGTGCAGATCTCGACGCGATTGCGGCGGAGTTCTTCGGCCATCATCCCGATCAAACGATCGGTGCCGCCCGCGAAGGTGTAAACGCCCTTCGACATGAAATTGGAGAATACGATTCCATAGGTCAGGGCCGGGTCTTCCAACGTCGAGCCGTTGGCATACGTGATCGGTTCCATCAGAAAGCGCACCACGTCCTCCCGCCCCGGAAAGTACCGCTCGAACAGATCGGCCGTGGTGACCGACTGGTCGTCGAAAAAGTTCATCTCGCGCGCCGCGTCGAAAAACGCTTCGACGGTGGGCGGCGCAATGCCGAATCGTTCGACGAGCAAACGAGTGAAATCGCGGCGATCGAAGGTCGTTTCCAGCGTGAACATCGGATTGTCGAAGCGAATCCGCTTGAGCTGAACGATCGACTCGGCGATTTCGGGATTCCAGTAGCGGCGGCAGCTCTTGATCATTCCCACCGGGAAGCCGTGGAGGGAAACATCGAAGATGTGCCCCCGGCGTTTGAACCAAGTGGCCAGCCCGCCGAGCTTGTCGTGCTGCTCGAGCAACAGGACGCGATGGCCGGCCCGGCCCAAGATGTTGGCTGCCGTCAATCCGGCCAATCCGGCGCCGATCACGGCAACATCATAAGAGGACGATTTCGGATCGCCCGTGCGCGGGCCGGAAGAGTTGGCGTTCATCGGTCGATTATCGCCTTCGATTTGCTGCATCATGGGACAACGGACTGGTAATCATGTTGCGGCGCGGGGATGCGGCAAATACGGCGTCTGCCGCCGGCTCGCTCGGTTCCCGAGAACAAGCGGCCCGAGCTTCGTTTTCGAGCAACGCGACGAACGGATTGCTGCGCGCGTGCGGCGGGATCACACGGAACATGGCTGCGCGCCGCTCTCCGCAAGGATATGGCGATTAGCCACGGCAATGCCGCTCATCAACGCGCCGACGACGCCGACAAGCCCCTGGTCGTTTCCGCATACGAACAAATTGGAGACCGGCGTCGTGCCGTCGAAACGTTTGGCGGCACCGCCATAGATGGCGCCGCCGTCGTGGCCGGTAAAACGTTCGATCGTCAACGGCGTGAATAGATCGACGTCTTCAACCAGAGGACGCACATCGCCGATGATCTCGGCGGCCGTCGCGGCCAACTGCTCGAACACCGATTCTTTCGCACGACTGTATTCGTTGCGACTGAGCTGGGCCCAATGCGCGTAGTCGGCCAGGCAAGAGAGCCGCATCAAACGCTCGCCAGTCGGCGAATCGTAATCGAAATGATCGGGAAAACAGACGATGCCGGAGCGGGCGTCGATCAGCCCTTCAGGACGCCGATAGGCGAAATGGCGGCGGCGATTGAAGAACACAATCGAATCGTCGCGACCGAATTGTTCCGTCGGGCCGTTGACCCGAACCACGGCCTCGAGGAACGACATGCGATTGGTGTCGGCGCCCGGTGCGGTGTACGCCGGCCCGCAAAGCCGCATTGTCTCGTGATAGCCGGCCGACGAGATCACCCGCCGCGCCGCGGCCTCTTGCCCGTTGTCGAAGCGTATTTGCTGAATCGCGCCGTTTCGGATTTGCAGTTCGGCGACGCGACTTCGCGTCCGCAGTTCGCCGCCCAACCGGCGGAATTGCTGACTGAGCGATTGAAGAATCGCACGAATTCCTTGCGCCGGCCTGGCCAATCCCTCTAAATAGATCGAGCGAAAAAGCACGCTGAATTGTCCGACCGGCATATCGTGCTCCTCGGAGCCGCCGTAGAAGAGCAGCGGACAAAGAAGCATCTCGGCCAGCAGCGGGTCGCGGATGAACTCTCTCAGGTACTGCCGCGCCGATGTTTGCAGCGAAGGATCGGCATATCGGTCGTATTCGGGGAGCGAATGCGCGAGCCGCTGCAAATGGTCGGCCTCGTTGCCGAAATGGCGCCGAACTTCGTCGCACAGCAGGCCGAAATCGTTGCTGAAACGCAGTTCGACCCCGGGGAAGCAAATTCGCGACGATCGCTGAGGCCGCAAGTCCCAGTCGTCCCGATTGATTCGGAGTTGCCGAAGGAGACGATTCAGCGGTGCGCGGCGGTCGGATCGATCGCTGTAATTTGTCAGTGCGTGCAAGCCGACATCGCATCGGCGGCCGTGACGTTTGTAGTACGAATTCAGGCCGCCAATGACACTGTGTTGCTCGACAATGCAGACCGTTTGCCCCGCCAAGGCCAGGCGAACCCCTGCGGCCAAGCCCGACATTCCCGCACCGATGATGATCGTATCGTAATCCACGGCCGCTGATACCTTGCACCGGCCGAAATGGGGCGTTCTCGCTGAGAGAACCGTCCATGCTCGACCGCGCGGAGTCCCTTTGTTTCAAGGTGTGCTCGGCCGCTTCGATGCGGCCTTCGTTGAACGGATCGCTTTTGTCCGAAATGCGGCTTTCCGCCGGCAAAACGCATCGGCACGCTACTTCTTGGGCATGTCTTTCATAATCGGCTCAAGATAGGCCACCGTGCTCGCCATGCTGGCCAGCTTCGGGTAGTCTTCCTCGGGAATCTGGATGCGGTAGCGCTTGCGAAGCTCCATGACGATGTCGAGGAAATCCATGCTGTCCATTTCGAGCTGCTCTCGAAAGCTCACTTCGTCATTCAACCCGGAAAGGTCTTGGTCTGGAGCAATATCGGAAAGGATGTCGATTACCGCTTGACGTATCTCGGCAACGGTCATGTCTGGCAAATCCCCGTAAGATGTCTGAACAACGCCGCACGCGCCGGGCGTTGACCGAAGAAAGCCGCCGTCGCGGCCGTCCTCCTTCTTGTTTCTATCGCCCGGATTCACCGCGGCGCTTCGGTTTTCGGCTGTGAGGCGTTGGGCAAGTCGTCGCACCGTCGAACAACCACGGCGGAATTGATTCCGAGCATTCCAAATGAATTATTAAGTATCGTCTCCACTCGATCCAGTTTTTTCGGTTGACCGATGACAAGGTTCGTCAGTTCGCATTCCGGATCGAGCCGGTCGATATTGATCGTCGGATGGCAGACTTCGTCCGCGAAGGCGGGCAAGTTGCCCGCCAGCTCGAGCGCGCCGGCCGCGCCCATGGCATGGCCGATGAAACTCTTTGTGTTGTTGAAGTGCGTGCGCGTCGAGCCGTTGAAGACAGTCCGCAGCGCGGCGCACTCTTGCGCATCGCCGCTGGCGGTTCCGGTCGCATGCGTGCTGACGATGTCCACCTCGTGCGGTGCAATACCGGCGCGTTGCAGCGCCAGCGCCATGCACTGGGCCTGGCGCTGGGCGTCGGGCAAGACGAAATCCACCGCGTCGCTATTCATCGCGTATCCGACGACTTCGCCATAGCACCGTGCGCCGCGCGCGGCCGCGTCGCTCCATCGTTCCAGCACGAAAATGCAGCCGCCCTCGGCCACGACGATGCCGTTGCGGTCGATGTCGAAAGGGCGAGAGGCTCGCGTCGGGTCGCTGTGACGGGCCAACGCTCCTTGACTATGGAAACTGGCGAAGATGCCGAATGTGTGAATGCTTTCCGAAACACCGCCGCACAGCGCGACATCGCACTCGCCCAAACGAAGCATCTGAACGCCCTGAATAATCCCGGCATTTCCCGCGGCGCAGGCTGCGCCGATCGTGTAGTGGGGCCCGGTGATCCGCAAATTCAACGAAATCTCGCCAGCGGGATTATTGGCGACCGTTCTCGGGTTGTGGTGGTGCGACCAGTATTGCGTGTCGTAATCGTAGCCTTTGAGTTGAAAGACCTCGTTCTCGGTTTCGACGTTCCCGTGTTCCGTGACACCGATATAGATGCCCACCCGAGAACGCTCGAGCGATGAGAGATCGATGCCGGCGTCGGCAAGGGCTTCGTTGGCACAGTAAATGCCGATACTGCCTGCCCGGGTGCCGCGCCGAACGTCTTTCTTCTTCTGGTAACGCAGCTCGTCGAAATGGCACACGCCTGCGATGGTCGCTCCGAAATAGCGCGTTTCGTAGGGGACGACCCCGCTCTTGCCGGCCAACAGCGCAGAACGGAACTCCTCCAGCGAGTTGCCGTTCGGGGCCGTCAAACCGATCCCGGTGATCACCACTCGAGCTTCGTCCGGACGCAATCCGGCCATGACCTATCTCCACCGCTAGGCTTTGAGCCGCGGCATCTTGCAATCACTATTCGATATTCAATAGCCAACGGCGGTCGGTCCTCGCCGGAGTTTCTTTGCGATCCGGCTGCTGACTCCCCGTTTTGGCCGGTGCGCCCCCGGCTCCAAACACATTGCGACAGTCGTAGTCCGCGATTGCCCCCATCGCCGAAGGGATGAGCCGCCACGATCACGCGTCGGCCGGCTCTCGCCGGTGGTATTCTCCGACGACTCGTAGCCTTCACCTCGACAAACCGGCGATTGCCGCCCCACGCCGGGTCGGTTGCGGGGCGGAACGAACCATGAAACTTAACGGGTTTCAGGCGGATTGGCAAGGCATTGAGCGTGCGGCCGATGCTGGTGTCCGGCTACCGGGGGGCATCCGCCAACGGAAGGCTGCGCCGGCAGCAGGCCGCCTGAGGGATCAAAAACAAAAGCCCGGGGCGATCCGACTCCAAACGTGTCGGATGTTTCACCGTGACCGTAGACGAAGGCCGCTGAATGACCGCTTTGGACCGATCGGACACAAATGATAACGCAGAAAAAAGCAGAAGGGCGTTCGGGCGGGAAAACGCGCAATGAGCTGCTTGTGTTGGCGACCCGCGTTTCGCGGTTCGAAAGAGCTGTGGTGCCAGAAGGCCGCGATACCTGAGAGGACAGCACCAGACGCGAATCTACGCGCCTTCCGGAAGTCGTTTGAGGTTTCGGACTACGAGCCGCCGGACGGTCTCCCACGCAACGGCCTCCAAGGTGATCGTCCCATTCGACTCTTTGGTGCCGAATACCCCATGGCTGGGCGGCGAGAGCGTCTTGATGAAGTAATCGGGGCTGAGAATCCGTTGGTCGTCGAGCACCAGCTCGAAATTCGCACCGCGAGCTTTCTCTACCCAAAGTTTGGCAAAGATCGCTCCCAACGGATGAATGGCCCCCAACGAAGAATCGCTGGCGAAAACGTCGGTTTTCATCGCATCAGAAGGACTTTCGGACACTTGTTCAACCTCGGATTTGCCGCGCGAGGGTCTGTCGAGCGCACTGTCCGGCAGGTTGATGCGGGAGTCGGAAAGGCGGCGCCCGTCGGCGCGCCCCACTTCAATCCCCGATTCGGCTTGTTCGTCCTCGTCGCCTTCGTCGTAGATGGGGATGCGGAATCGCGAACCGCATTCGGGACACTGGCCGAGCCGGCCCTGCAAGCTGGCCGGGCCGTGCAAGCGATGTCCGTTGGGGCAAAGGAACTCGATTTGCGGCTCGCGAACGACTCCCCGCTTCTGGCCCGTCGCTTCGGCAGCGGCCTCGGCCACAGGCTCATTCATCGAAGCATCCGCTTTTTGAGGCACGACAAACATGGCCCCGCAACGAGGACATTTGGCACGCTTTCCGGCTTGGCTATCGCCGCACTGGATCTTATGCCCATTGGGACAAAGGAACTCGATCACGTCGAAATCCTTCGCGCGAGCGGAGACCAAACGGAAAGGGAGTCTTGCAGAAAAAGCGGCTGCACTGCCCCCTGACGTTTATCTTAATCCGCGTCAACGACGGGCACAACAAGCACAAGAGGGCATTTCCCCGAGGGAAATTGCCAAGCCTCGGTCATCGCAGAAACAGCGGCAGCCAACTTTTGGCCCTTGGCGACACTGCCGCTTCCAAGAGACGGCGGGCCGAGCGTGCCGCGAGCGTTTCTACTGTGCAGATCGACCGGATTCGCAGCGCGCCGGATCGTTGCGAATATCGGGCCTGCGCCCAACGCCGGATACTTCGGCCGCTGCCGCGCGCCCGGGTTTTGCGAAGTCAATTCACTTCGTTCTTGAAGCGACGATTCCCGCGAGGAAGAAAGCGCGGCTTCGTTGGCGTCTCCATTGAACGGATCTTTCGGGAGTTGTCGGGAGGACGGGATTTGACGGCTGTGCGGGGCGGTTCGAAGCCATCGCGAGCCAATCGGCAGCCTTGAAGCGCCAGACAGACCGAATTAAGTCGCCGGGTCGCGGGACATCAGTGCGCCTAAGGTTTTTGTTGGTAATTGTTTGCGTCACGAAAAGACTGCCAGGACCGTGCAGGCAGGACACCAGAGAAGATTATGGGGTTTAGCGATTGTGTGCCAAAACCGTGCCATTTGGAAGGAAATTCCCCGGCAATGGGGGCTTGACAACTTGACATCGCTAGCAGGGGGAGTATTGTAGATTGATGGCGGTACCATGTGCTCGCCCGTGGTTCGCCTGAGGGTGCAAGAATTGGCGCTCTCGGAAAGAAAGCGAAGGAACGTGCCATGTTGGTTTTATCGCGCAAGAAGAACGAGAGTATTGTCATCAACGATGACATTACGATCGTGGTCGTCGAGATTCGCGGCGACAAGGTTCGTCTGGGTGTCGAAGCCCCCAAAGAGGTGCCTGTGCATCGTCGCGAGGTGTTTGACGCCATCCAGCGAAACGAGTCGGTGAATCGCGAGAAAGCGCAAACGAAGTCCGAGTCTCACGGGGCGGATGAGTAGCCTTGTTTTGCGGGCGGTGCCGTCATTGCCGGCGGTTTGCGGGGCATACGGAGTCTGTCATCCTGGGCTGCTTGAGTTCGCGTTGGTAACGCGCGCTAAGGGATTGACTATTTCAGGGGGCGCTTATTGGCTTGCCCCCTGTTTCTTTTTCTTGATGCCCCCGCCGACGGAATTCGCGCGAATCGGCACGCGGGGTGCAAAACCGGCCGTTGCGGCTTTACGGTCAAGTCTCTTTTCGATCGTCGCGACGTGGCGACAGGACTTTCTGATTTTACTCTTTCCGGTTTCTTGCGTTTTCCAAGGGGGCATTCCCTATTGCTGCCAGGGCCAGGCGATGCCTGCCGTCACGCGGAGTAAGATGGTCACTACGGCGAAGAACCCGAAGTGCAACGTGCCGTTGCCGAAGTCGAGATCGAACGTGGCCAGCGCAAGCAACCCTCCGACAGCGACGAACGGTGGCAAGATGATCAGCCAGGTCCAAAGCTCCCCAGTCAAAAGGCCGTATGCCCCGAGATACTCGAAGCCGCCCCAAAGGAGAGCGTAGGCTGCGCCGCAGATGATCCCGCGATACCATAAAAACTTCCCGCGATGAGGCTCCGTTTCGTCGTCGCGCAGAACCAAATAAGCGGCAACCGTCAACAGCGGCGAAAGAGCCAGTAGCGCAGGCGAAATCGTCCAGCGCGACCAGATTCCCGCCTTGCCGCCGATGAACGCGATCAACAGGATCATGGCACTGACGCTGACGATGATCGTTGCCGCCACGGGGTTCCATTGAACGGTGCGCCGCGCGATCGGTTTGGTGATCAATTCGCCGGTCTTGGTCTTTCCGCCAGACGCAAAGGCTTCCGGCGCGTGCACTTTGATCTCGGGAGCCGCGGCGGGAATGGTGAT
>Ga0308414_1001303_pt1 | contig 16247 bp, 12 predicted proteins | sample HotsprSampleOS50_FD_205667 | JGI IMG/M metagenome (GOLD analysis project Ga0308414, IMG submission 205667) | Hot spring phototrophic mat microbial communities from Octopus Spring, Yellowstone National Park, Wyoming, United States - 20090730_OS50 ... | reverse complement strand
TGCTTTGCATTAGGAAGTTGGATAGTAAAAAGTTCCAGAGAAAAAGTCTTAAAGATATCAACAGCAGGAAGAAAACGGCTTTGGTTGGAGGGATTGTTCTCAAAAGTTAACGAGTTATCTCCCCCTTATTTATTTTCTAATGCATAATTTGGGTTTAATTTCCGAAATGTTAGGAAAGTAATCATTTATTAAACAATATTTATCTACAGAGAATCGAAAATGAAAAGAAAATCTTTTCTGAAGACGGTTGCGTTAACTTCAGCTTTTGTTGCCAGTCCGTTTAGAAGTGTTTTATCAAATAGCAAATTGTCTGAAGAAACTTCTATGGAAGCATTACAAAAAGTTATTAAACCTAAAAGACTAAAAAGCGGAGATACTATCGCACTAATAGCTCCAGGAAGTTATATATCTAAAGAAGAGCTTAATGATTCAATAAAAAAAATTGAAGGCTTGGGTTTTAAGACTGTTTACTCTGAAAAAATTTTGAATCAAAATGGATACTTTTCAGGCACAGATAATATTCGTGCTGAAGACTTAATGGAAAAATTTGAAGATAAATCTATAAATGGAATTATTTGTGTTCGTGGAGGTTATGGCTGTGCAAGAATTCTTCCATTGTTGGACTATAAACTAATAAAAAAAAATCCTAAAGTTCTGATTGGTTATAGTGATGTAACTGCTTTGATGTATGGCATTTTCAAAAAAACGGGATTGATTACTTTTCACGGTCCGGTTTCAATTTCAACTTTCAATGATTTTTCCGTAAGAAATTTTAATTCTGTTTTGATAGAAAATAATTATCCAATTAAGTTCTCTAATGCAACAGAAGATCTTGATGACAATCCTTATGGTGTAGTTTCAATTGTTAAAGGGAAAGCAAAAGGAAAATTAGTCGGCGGAAATCTTTCAATTATGGTTTCTTTAATTGGAACTGATTTCGATATTAGTTATGATAATTCAATAATTTTTATTGAAGAGGTTGGCGAAGAGCCTTACAGAATTGATAGAATGCTTACACAATTAATTCAAGCAAAAAAGTTTGATAAAGCGTCTGGAATTATGATGGGAATTTTTAAAAAATGTGAGCCGAAAACTGAAGATCCATCTTTTTCAAGATCATTTTCTCTTATGGAAGTTCTATATGATAGACTTTCACATCTTACAATACCTATAGTTTACGGCATGTCTTTCGGCCATATAAAAAATAAATTTACAATACCTTTCGGGGCTATTGCAACTCTTGATACAAAGGAAAATACTTTTTGTTTAGAAGAATCTCCTGTTATCTGATATATTTGATCAGAGATTTTCTTTATTTTTATTACAAAGAGGTATTTATGAAAAAACTATTTTACTTAGCTGTGTTGTCATTTTTCTTTTTTAATGGATGCATTGTATTTAAATCCGTCAGTTATGAAATTACAATTACAGAGGATATTAAAGGAAGTTCGCTTGTTACTATTGAAGACCTATCAACAGATGCAGCAACAGAGGAAGACTTAGATAATGATAAACAAATCGTCTTTGATTATGCACAGCAAAGCAATGAGTTCTTAAATGATATGAATAACGAAGGAAAGAAAATTATTTCCCGTAATCTGTTTGTTCAGGAGAACAAACTTAATGCATTAATAAGCTATGAATTTGATAACATTACAGATGTAGAACAAATTCAATTTGATGACCCATACTATTTTTTAACTCTCAGTCCTGAAGATAGTATTATATCAACAAACGGACAGATTTTTATCTCTGATGAATATAAAAGAATAGTCTGGGATAAATCAATTAAAACTCTTAAGTTTAAAATATTTAATGAAGATACTGATAAACCCGGCATAAAATCTTTGGCACCATATTATAAAAAATAATGTATGCTCAAGTAGTATTCCCATTACCTTTCAGAAAGAGTTTTACTTATTCAATTCCTGATACACTTTCTAAATATGCAAAAGAAGGCGTAAGAGTTGTTGCTCCATTCGGAAAACGAACGCTTACAGGATTTATTGTTAGTGTTTCTAAAACAACATCGGTGAAGGATGAGGTAAAACCAATTAAAGAAGTTATTGATGAGATTCCTGTAGTTGAAGAAACAAATCTTAAATTTTATCAATGGCTATCTGATTATTATTTGTGTTCTTTAGGTGAAGCTTTGAAACTGTCAGTTCCGCACGGAACAGAAATCGAATCGAAAAGAATGATTTATTCTGATAAAGATTTTATTGAGAAACTTATTTCGGAATCAAAAAACGAAAAAACAGTTCGGCACAAAATATTAACAATACTTCTTGATAAAGAGCATATTTCATTCAACGCACTTCAAAAAACTGTTGGACAAAAAAACATTTACTCACAAATAAGAACCTTACAAGAGGAAGGCGCTCTGACTATTTCTGATGAAGTGTTAAAACCAAAAGTCAAAATAAAGAAAGAAAAATATGTTCAACTGAAAAAAAATCTTGCGGAGCTTTATTCATCTTTCCCTGAACTTGAAAGAAAATCACCCAATCAGGTTAAAATACTTTTAACTATGTTACAGAAGGGTAATGAGGTTCTTCCGCTTTCAGAGCTACTCCACAAAACAGAAACATCAAAATCTTCTGTTGATAAACTTGTTCAAAAAGGTTTTTTAGAGATTTTTGAAAAAGAAGTTGAAAGAAAATATTCTGATAATTATTCTGAAGAGATAAAAGAAATTAAACTAACCGATAATCAACAAAAAGTTATAGATTCTATAAAATCCAAAATTGTTGAACGAAAATTTCAAACATTTCTTTTACACGGAATAACGGGCAGCGGTAAAACACAGATATACATTGAACTTGCTAAAATAGCTTTGGAACAAAAAAAATCTGTGTTGATTCTTGTTCCTGAAATTTCTTTAACACCACAGATAGCCTCTCGTTTTTTCAATAATTTTGGAGATACAGTATCTGTTATTCATAGTAAAATGTCTGATGGTGAAAGGTTTGATTCTTGGAGAAGAATTCTTAGAGGAAAATCTAAAGTAGTTGTTGGAGCTCGTTCCGCACTTTTTGCACCACTAAAAGATATTGGTTTGATAGCAGTAGATGAAGAGCACGACGCAAGTTATAAACAGCAGGATTTAACGCCACACTATAACGCTCGTGATAGTGCTATAATGCTCGCAAGTTTTTTCAATTGTCCCATTGTTTTAGGCTCAGCTACTCCTTCAGTTGAAAGCCGTTATAATGCTGAAATCGGAAAATACATTTATCTGAGATTACCAGAACGCATTGACGGAGCTAAAATGCCCAGCATTTTTTCTGTTAATGTGATTGTTGAACAGAAAAAGGGAAGGATGGAAAATGTTTTTTCAAAAACTTTGCTTGACAAGATTGAAGACAGACTAAAGAAAAAAGAAGGTGTAATTCTACTTCAAAACAGAAGAGGATTTTCAACTCAGATTTTTTGTGAAGATTGCGGCGAAATAGAAACTTGTGTGAATTGCAGCGTGCCATTGGTTTTTCATATTAATAAAAACATTTTGCAATGCCACTATTGCGGACTAACGAAAAAAGTTATTGACAATTGTTCAACCTGCGGATCAATCAATTTAAAACACTTCGGAACCGGAACAGAAAAAGTAGAAGACGAACTTCAGTTTTATTTTCCAAACGCAACTATAAGCAGAATAGACTCGGATTCAATTACAAAAAAAAATTACCTCGGGAATATTCTTCTCAGTTTTTCAAAAGGTGAAATTGATATTCTTGTCGGAACTCAAATGGTATCAAAAGGACTTGATTTCCCAAGAGTTACTTTAGTTGGAGTAATTTCTGCTGAAAATACTTTGTGGCTTCCTGATTTTCGAGCTGATGAAAGAACATTTCAATTGCTTACTCAAGTTGCAGGAAGAGCCGGTAGAAGTAAAGTCGAAGGCGAAGTAATTATTCAAACTAAAAATGACAAACATTTTGTTATTCAAAAAGTTATGTTAAATGACTATGATGGTTTTTATAAAAGAGAAATTTTAGATAGGGAAAAACACGGTTATCCTCCTTTTACAAGATTGGCATTAATTGAAGCAAAAGATAAATCTGACCAGAAAGCAAAAGGTGCAGCAATTGATTTTCGTAAAGCACTTAGAAAATTTGAAAAACAATTAAAAATTTCCGAACCGACTACAGCACTGATTTATAAACTCAAAGGATTTTATCGTTATCATATACTTATTAAAAGTTTTAGAAATATTGATCCGGCAGGGAAAACGCTTCGAAATGCAGTCTTAGAAGCGTTTGCAGAATTTAACAGAGTTTCAAGATATAAAGATGTAAGATTGTTCTACGATATTGATCCGCAAAGTATAATGTGAAAACGTAGAAACAAAAATTATATACGCTGAATATGTTTTACTCCGGCGTTCTGCTTATAAAATTCATTTTATTTCTATTTTTTACTAATTACGATATATTTTAGAAATAAAATAGATGCAATACATCTAAAAGAAATTCATAAACCAAAAGAATTGTGCTATTGCTTTAACGCTATTTTAATAATTATCCGGCGAAACCTCCAAAGAACGGGAAAACTTTTCCAAGGTAGAAAAACAACAATCCACCTAAAATCCACAATGCAAATACAAGTATAAAATATGGTTTTGAATTTTGTGCATTGTTTAGTTTTGTTAGTCCAATCGCTAAAACAGAATATGCCCAGATAGATAAAGGATCAATCTTTGAAGCAAAAAATCTTACGATTGTTCCTTTTTCAAATTCAAACAAATTAGCTACACTTGTGTCCATAATGATTCTACCCAATAGTAAAGTGAGCATTCCGGATATAATAATCTGAATCATTGAAATGTAAGATGTTAACCCGCTTGCAACTAAAACGTGTTGATAGGTTCCTTCGCCCTTTAAAATGAATTTAGTAAAAAGAAAATAAATACCTGCAATCAGAAAAAAGAATGTAAATCCAAATACAATTGATGAAATAATATTAATTATCCACCCTACAGGTTTTCTCATAAATTCCATAGATTTTTCAGAACCTTCAATTGCTTTATCTGCTTGTTCCTTAGTCATTTTTCCTTCTTTAACCATTTTATCAAACATTTCAATCTGTTGTTTTTTAGTTTCAAATACAATTTCAGGATTTAACATTGCTAAACTTCTAATAATTCCTGCAAGAATCATTAAAAGAAGAAACGGAACGAGCCAATCAATTGTTCTAACTGGGAATTTTGAAATTGTTTCAAATGTTTTCGATGGCTCACTTATCACTCCGACTAATTTATCGGTATGAGTGAGTTCAACAGCTGAATCATTTTCATTGAATGAGTCGGGGTTTGAGTATTCGTTTTGCATAGTATTTTTAATTTGTTTTTAAATTTGCATTAGAAAACTATTGAGTAAAATTTTACTAAACAAGCATTACAATTGAATTAAAAAAATAAAATAACTCTGATTAGAACTAAAAATTTTTGTAAAAATATATTTTTAAATAAAGTGTGAGGTTTTATATTTTAGAAATAATTCACAACAAAAATCAGGAGGAAGATAAAAGGAATTGAATATTATACTTATTGGAATCTTAGCTTACATTTCTCTTCAATTATTTATTGGATTTTACATTTCTCGTTTTATAAAATCGGAAGATGATTACCTGCTTGGTGGAAGACGACTCGGATTTTTCCTTACTACATTTTCAATCTTTGCTACTTGGTTCGGTGCTGAATCTTGTATTGGAACTGCTGGTGCATCTTATGAATCAGGATTGAGTGGTGTAACCGCCGACCCTTTTGGATATGGTTTTGTTCTTTTACTGATGGGCTTCTTTTTTTCAATTCCGCTTTATAAAAGAAACTTAACTACAATTGCAGATTTTTTTCGTGAAAGATTTTCTCCTTCAACCGAAAGACTGGTAGCTCTTATAATGATTCCGACTTCTATTTTGTGGGCGGCTGCTCAGATTCGTGCCTTCGGTTTAATTCTATCGGCTTCCTCCGGACTTGATATTCAATTATCAATTTTTATTTCTGCAATAATTGTAATTACTTATACTGTCTTTGGTGGTTTACTGGCAGATGCCTGGACAGATTTAGTTCAAGGATTTATTTTAATTATTGGTTTGATAATATTATTTATTATGATTTTTTTTGATGGTGTAAATGTTCCAATTGTTTTACAAAATATTGCTTCAGATAAATTAAAAATTATTTCAAGTTCACAAGGATTTTTTTCATTAGAAATCCTATCAACAGCAGAAGCGTGGGCTATTCCGATTTGCGGTTCTTTAATTGCTCAGGAACTTGTCTCACGAGTATTGGCAGCTAAATCTCAAAAAGTCGCCCGAACTTCGGCAATTGCATCTGGTTTTATGTATATCATTATCGGACTAATTCCACTCACAATCGGATTAATTGGAAATCAATTAATTTCAGATATTCAGCACTCTGAACAAATTTTACCATTGGTTGCTCAAAAATATCTCTCATCGGTTTTTTATGTAATATTCACTGGAGCTCTTATCTCAGCAATTCTTTCAACTGTTGATAGCACTTTGCTCGCTTCTTCAGCATTAATGTCACACAATTTAATCTTTAATTACATTAAACCTAATGATGAAAAAATAAAATTAAAGATTACAAGATTAAATGTTTTTATATCAGGTGTGATTGCTTACCTGCTCGCTACTTATGCAGAAGGAGTTTATGAACTTGTTAAAGATGCTTCAGCTTTTGGCAGTTCTGGTATTTTTGTGATTTTTATTTTCGGGTTATTAAGTCGTCGGGGAAATGGAATAAGCGCTTCATTATCACTCATCACTGGAGCTATTAGCTGGATAACTTCCCATTATATTCTTGATATTGAATTTGCATATTTGATTTCTCTATTGATTGCGTTTACAACTTTTGTGATGAGTCTATTGACTGAAAAATATCATCAAGAGTTGAAAATATTATTTCGGAAAATTTATCCTTAATTGCTCACGATGTTATTACATCTTATCAGCAAACTGGTGCATTTATTAAAATGTAATATTGACTTCTGAAAAATTAGTCTTAATAAATTGATAAGGTACAATGAGTGTCAGTGCAATCAAAGTGATTCAAACTAAGTTTTTATTAAAATAATAAAATCCCTTCAATATTTTTATCAACAAACCACGCGTGGTAATATTAGTTTAAATTATTCGCTCAATTCAAAAGAAACCTCGAAGAGTTGAAACTATTGTAGAATTTATATCTATTTCTCAATAATGTCACCCCTTGCGGGGTTTTAACTGTTAATTGTAATTTTGTTACAATAATATCATCCCTTCGGTGGCTGTCGCACAAATCTATTTTTGTTAACCTGTCCCGATTTATCGGGATCAGGTTCTAATTTTGGGTAAAAATCTAAACATTGGATTCCGATCCCGAAAGCATTCGGGACGGAATGACATCTATGCGACAGCCACCTTCGGGATTTTGATCACCAAACTAAGAGATGTTAACATTATTGTAAAATTTATATTTCGCTCAATCCAAAAAAAAACCTCGAAGAGGTGAAACTATTTTAGAATTTATATCCATTCCAGCGAATAAACCACGAAGTGGTGAAATTATTTTATAATCTTTAGGGCTATTCCAAAGTCTCGTCCCAACAAGTAGATAAGATTTCGTTTTAAAATCTTAGGATAAATAATTTCTAAATACAATAGTATTATCAAAACTTGAATTAAGTAAATTTGTATTGAAATTTTTACATCTTTATCAGGAACAAATATGAAATACAAAACCATCATCGAACCTTTCAAAATAAAATCAGTTGAACCGATAAGATTCACAACCCGCGAGGAAAGAGAAACACTTCTGAAAGAAGCCGGCTACAATCCTTTCATGCTGCATTCAGATGATGTACTAATTGATTTACTTACTGACAGCGGAACTTCCGCAATGAGTTCAAAACAATGGGCTGGAATTATGGAAGGTGATGAAGCTTATGCTGGCTCAAAAAGTTTTTATAGATTTGAAGCAGTTGTAAGAAGCATAACTCAGATGAAACATATTATTCCTACTCATCAGGGCAGAGCTGCAGAGAAAATTTTATTTTCAATTGTTGGCGGAGAAGGAAAATATTTCCCAAACAATACACACTTTGATACTACACGCGCCAATATTGAATTTAGCGGCTCTGAAGCAGTTGATTTATTGAATGAAGTTGGAAAGCATCCTGAGGTTCGTGCAGACTTCAAAGGTAATATGGATATCGAGAAGCTCGAAGCATTTATTAAAGAAAAAGGTCCTGAAAATATTCCGCTTTGTATGATAACTGTTACAAACAATTCCGGTGGTGGTCAACCGGTTTCAATGCAGAATATAAAAGACACGAAAGCTGTTTGTAAAAAGTATGGTATTCCTCTATTTCTTGACGCTTGTAGATTTGCGGAGAATGCCTACTTCATTAAGCTTCGTGAGAAAGGATATGAGAATAAAACTCCATTGGAAATCGCACAGGAAATGTTTTCTTACGCAGATGGAGTTACAATGAGCGCAAAGAAAGATGCCTTGGTAAACATTGGAGGTTTTCTTGCTCTTAATGATGATGAACTTGCAATGAAATGTAGAAATCTTCTAATCGTTACTGAAGGTTTCCCTACTTATGGTGGTTTGGCTGGAAGAGATTTGGAAGCAGTTGCTCAGGGTTTGCTCGAAGTTCTTGACGAACATTATTTGCAGTATAGAATCAGAAGTGTTGAGTATCTTGGTGAAAAACTTATTGCCGCCGGAGTCCCAATAATTGAACCTCCCGGAGGTCACGCAATTTATATTGATGCGAAAAGATTTACTCCGCATCTTCAACCGGAGCAATATCCCGGTCAATCAATTGTATGTGAACTTTATATTGAAGGTGGAGTTCGTGCAGTGGAGATTGGAAGTGTTATGTTTGGTAAATATGACAAAAATGGAAAACTGATTCCTGCAATGATGGAGCTAGTCAGACTTGCAATTCCAAGAAGGGTTTATACTCAAAGTCATATTGATTATCTGATAGAAGTAATTTCGGAAGTTTATAATCGAAGGAAAGATTTGAAAGGATATAAAATAATTTATGAAGCACCTATGCTCAGACACTTTACAGCTAAGTTTGAACCAATAGCTTAGAAGGAGAAATGGCACACTGATGACGCTGATTAAACAGATAATTACAGATTTAAATCAGTGTAAATCAGTCAAATCTGTGTCATCAGCGTGCTATTGAGATTTAAAAATGTAGTGAACAATCTCCTGATTGTTCAGTTAGGTGTTGATGAAAAAAGCGGAATTGACAGGAGTCAATTCCCTACGATGAAACAATAATAATCGAACATTTAACATTGTGTGCAGGTTACGCAGATTAAACAGATAATCACAGATATAAATCAGTGTAAATCAGTCAAATCTGTGTCATCAGCGTGCTATTGGGATTTAATTTATGCAAATTAAAAAATTATATAAATACGACAACGGCAGACAACTCTTCAGATTATTGCCGACTGATACAGGAAAACTTGTTATCGAAGAGCGCGATAGAACTATTAAAGAAGCATTCTTTACTTGTCTTGACATACGCTCAGGCAGAAAAATATTTTCTGATTTACAGTTTGATGAAAAATATTGGATTGGAATCGAGAAAATTTATAAGGATGTAATTCTCTTTCATCGTTTTGAAAGACCTGATTTGCCACAACACAAAGGCATAATTGCTTACGATATAAAATCTCAAACCGTGCTTTGGGAAAATCAAAATACATTTCTTTATGCTGCTGATGACAAACTTATTTTTATGAGTTTTGATTTCGGTATTAAAAATCTAATCGTAGTTGATTATCTGAGCGGTGAACAGGAAAATGCTAAAGAGAGCTCTTTAAACTTAGAACCCCAAAAAGAAGATTACAGTTCTTACATCCATTCAAAAAAAATTTCGCGAAATAATCTCGAGGAAATGCTAAATTCAAAACTGCAAAAGAAAATGGCATTGTATTTAATTAAAGATGAAATCCAATTTGCTGAAAAATCAGACTTAATATTTTTTAGTTTTCACCTTGTAAATAAAAATGGCAAATTTGATAACAAATTTTTTGCAGTATATAATCACGAAAAAATTATTTTAGAAGAAACAATCAATAAAAATATTGAAAAGCTGGAGCCGGAATCTTTTTTTATCAAAGACGATTTATTGTTTTTACTTTTTGGTCGGTCTGGTTTTGGAGTTTATCAAATTATTTGAGAGGTGATTATGAACATCTCTAAAGAAGCAAAAATCATTTTGCTTAAAGCTGCTCGCCAATCAATCGGCTCTTTGTTCGGAGGCAAAGAACCTGAAAAACCTGATTATGAAAAATATCCCGAACTTAAATCTGAATCAGGAGCTTTTGTTACTCTTACAATTAACAAACAACTTCGTGGTTGTATTGGTTACATAATCGGACATGCACCTTTGTTTGAAACTGTCTGTGATGCTGCAATTCAGGCAGCAATAAATGATCCGCGGTTTCCACCCTTGAAAGAAAAAGAATTTGATAAAGTTAAAATTGAAATTTCTGTTCTTGGTAATTTTACACCGATTAAAAGTTATGATGATATCGTAATTGGGAAACACGGGCTTCTACTCGAAGAAGGAGGCAGAGGATTATTGCTTCCTCAGGTTGCAACAGAACACAATATGAGCAGAGAAGAATTTCTCACAGCACTTTGTCACAAAGCCGGATTGTATGGAAGCTATTGGAAGGAAAGAGTTTTGAAGATAAAAACTTTTACTGCAGAAGTTTTTTCTGAAGATGAATTTAAGGAGGAGTTATGAAAAAAGTAAGACCACCACAGGTTGCAGGTTATTTCTATCCTGCAGAACCGGATTCTTTGCATAATGAAATACAGAAAATGCTGAGTGAAGCTAAACTGAATAAAACTTTTAAAAAAATTATTGGAATAGTATCTCCACATGCTGGTTATATGTATTCGGGTAAGACGGCAGCTTTTGCTTACAATGCGATTAAAAACAAAGATTACAAAACAGCAATTGTAATTTCGCCAAGTCACTCAGAATATTTTCCGGGTATTTCCATTTATGATGGTGAAGCATACCAAACTCCGTTGGGAATAGTTGAAATAGACGAGGATAAAGCACAGAAGCTTGTAGAAGGCAGCAAACTTATTTTCAGAGGCGTGCAAGGACACAGACGTGAACATGCTTTGGAAGTTCAGATTCCTTTTCTGCAAACGGTACTTAATGATTTTAAGATTGTTCCAGTTGTAATGGGAGATCAGAGCAAAGTTTTTGTGGATGAACTTGCTCGTAAATTAGCTGAAGTTATGGATGATAAAACAATCATAGTAGCCAGTTCTGATTTATCTCATTTTTATAATGCTAATGAAGCCAATGTACTTGATTCATTAGTGGAAAGAAGAATTAACGATTTTGATTATGAAAAACTTCAGCAGGATCTTGATGCACATCGTTGCGAAGCTTGTGGTGGAGGTCCAATAGTTGCAATGATGAAAGCAGCTGCGTTAAATAATTATCATAAAGCCGAAGTCCTTAAAAGAACAGATTCCGGAGATGTTACTGGCGACAAATCTGAAGTCGTTGGTTATCTTTCTGCTGTAGTTTATGAATGAATTTTTTATTAAGAACTGCTGACTAAAAAGTAAATTTTATTAGTGTCTTGGTGCCTTTGTGGCAAAAAGAAATAATGCCACGAAGACTCAAAGGCACAAATTTATAATCTTAAGCTCCAGCCCTGTTTAGTAACTTCGCCTCTTCATAATTATATTCACAATCAAAAATTTGGAGTATTTAGTGAGCGATAAGAAAAATAAGCCCGCTGATGCAGTGGCAAATATTGTTTCTTTGGCAAAACGCAGAGGTTTTGTATTTCAATCAAGTGAAATTTATGGTGGACTTAACGGATGCTGGGATTACGGTCCGCTTGGTGTTGAGCTTCTCCGGAATATTAAAGAAGAATGGTGGAAGGCAATGACCTATCGTGAGGATGTTGAAGGAATTGATGCTGCGATTCTTATGCATCCGCGAGTTTGGGAAGCCTCTGGACATGTTGAGAACTTTACAGATCCAATGATTGATTGTAAAGTTTGTAAAGCCCGCTTTCGTCTGGATGTTTTAGGTGATTCGATTAATGAAAAGAAAAAAGAAAAAGCTTTAAACGACTTAAGATTTGAACTGAAAGAAAACACAAATCTTTTGGATAAGCTTGAAAATAAAATTGCAAATCCTGCTGATGAAGATCCATTCAATCTTATTTTTGAAGATAATGATTTGGGTAAATTGCTTCTTGCAAAACTAAATTGTCCGCAATGCGGAAATCTTAACTCGTTTACAGATGCAAGAAAATTCAATTTGATGTTCAAAACATTTATCGGACCTGTTGAAGACAGCAGCGCAGTTGTTTATCTGAGACCTGAAACAGCTCAGGGAATTTTTGTAAACTTTCTTAATGTTCAAAACTCTGCCCGGCAGAAACTTCCATTTGGAATTGCACAAATCGGAAAAGCATTTCGCAATGAAATAAACACAAAAAATTTTCTTTTCAGAACTAGAGAATTTGAACAGATGGAAATGCAGTTTTTTGTTAATCCTAAAAATGATAAGCAATGGTACGATTACTGGAAAGCTGAGAGACTTCAATGGTATAAATCTCTGGGAATGAATCCGAATAAACTCCGATATCACGATCATCCAGCAAATAAATTAGCACACTATGCAAAAGAAGCAACAGATATTGAATACGAGTTTCCTTTCGGTTGGGGAGAAATTGAAGGTATTCACAACAGGACTGATTTTGATTTAAGCAGACACGAAGAATATTCCGGCAAGTCTCTTAAATATTTTGATGATGAAACAAAAGAGAAGTATGTTCCTTACATTATTGAAACTTCTGCAGGTGCTAGCAGAGGATTTATGGCATTTCTTATTGATGCATATTATGAAGAAGAAGTTAAAGGTGAAATAAGATCAGTATTAAAATTTCATCCTAAGCTTGCACCAATTAAAGCAGCAATCTTTCCTTTGGTGAACAAAGACGGAATGCCAGAGTTAGCAAGAGAAATTGAAAAAGATTTGAGAAAGAATTTTAAAGTTTTTTATGACGATAAAGGTGCAATCGGAAGAAGATACAGAAGACAAGATGAAGCGGGAACACCTTATTGTATCACTGTTGATACTAAGACACTTGAAGACAGGACAGTAACGGTTCGTGACAGAGACTCGATGCAGCAGGAAAGAATTTCAATTGATAAACTAACTGAATATTTAATTATTAAGTTATTATAATTAGTATGAACGGAATTGATGAAAGACTAATTAACAAACTCAAAGAATCCGAAAAGATTGTTTTTTTTACCGGAGCTGGTATTTCCGCAGAATCAGGAATACCCACTTTCCGTGGTGAAGATGGAATTTGGAATAAACTTTCACCTGAAGAACTTGCAAACTTCAATGCATTTATGAGAAATCCCAAAATGGTTTGGGAATGGTATCAATACAGGAAGAAAATTACTCAGGAATCAAAACCGAATGCAGGTCATTTAGCTATTGTTGAATTTGAAAAGTATTTTTCTGACATCGTTGTTGTTACTCAAAATGTAGATAATTTACATAGAAGAGCTGGAAGCAAGATTGTATATGAGTTGCATGGTAACATAGAAAAAAATTACTGTATTAAATGTAAAAAACGATATGATGAGGAATTGGTCTTTACAGATGGTATTCCAAAATGCAATTGTGGTGGATTGATAAGACCTGATGTGGTTTGGTTCGGTGAATACCTTCCCGCAGATCAACTTAAAAAATCTGAAGCAGCAACAATTTCAAGTGATATATTTTTTGTTGTTGGTACATCTGCAGTTGTTTATCCGGCTGCTGGATTAGTTCATACAGCAAAGCAATTCGGTTCTTTCATAGTTGAAGTCAATTTGGAATCTACTGAGGTATCAAAGATTTGTGATGTTACATTTCAAGGAAAAGCCGGTGAAGTTTTACCGAAAATTTTGGATGAATTGAAAAAAATAAAAAATCCTATCAATTAGAATAATATTAAATAGCATTAGTTCTTCCACTTAACATCTGCCAAATAGTAATAAGAATAATTTTCAAATCAAGAGTAAATGACCAGTTTTCAATATACCATAAATCGTATTTTATCCTTTGTAGGGTTCTATTTCTATTTTCATCTTCATCTTCAACATCTCCTCTAAGACCGTGTATTTGTGCCCAGCCTGTAATACCGGGTTTAACACTATGTCTCATTTTTATCTCTTCAAAATATTCTGCATATTTAATTTGATACGGAATTGCATGCGGACGAGGACCCACTACAGACATATGACCTAAAAGTACATTTAAAAACTGTGGAAGCTCATCAAGATTATATTTTCTAAGGTACTTGCCGATTTTTGTAATTCTTGGATCTCTAGGTTGAGTAACCTTAAACTCTTCACTATTATTTGTTTCATACATCGTTCTAAATTTTATTAAACGGAAATTTTTGCTTTTTACTCCAACTCTATCTTGAAAAAAAAGCACTTTACCTTTTGAATCAAATTTTATCAATAAGGCAATTAATGGTAGCATCCACGATAAAAAGAAAATGATTATAAGTGAGGAAAAAATTATATCGAATAATCTTTTAAGAAATCTATTACTTGCCTCTTCCAAAGGTTCATTTCGAGCTGTAATAATTGGGAAATTGCCTAATGAGCTAACTTGAAACCTTTCTGATAAATACTGAAAAAAGTTTGGAATTAAATGAACTTTAACTGAATTGATATTACAAACTCTGATTATTTTTTCTAAAACCGTTGAGTTTTTTTCAGAAAGAGCTATAACAACATCTTCAATGTTATTTTTTACCAATATGTTTTCGAAATATTTATCATTTTCATTAAATAAGTATTCTTCTTCAACAAAGCCCATAAATTTGTAACCAAATCCAGGAACGTCACAAACTTCTTTTTTGAAATTATCTGCTATTTCGCCCGTGCCGACAATCAGAAGATTTCTAACGCTTAAACCCTTCTTTCTGATAAATTTTAGAAACTTCCTGAATAAAATTGTCCAAAGGTTCACAGACACGAAAAACAATAAAGCAAAATAGATAATGAAATTTCTCGTAAAGAGATTTTCTTTCACAAAGAATATAAAAGCAATAGTAACCAATATTACATTGAAAATTCCTTTAATCAGGTTTATAAAGTGGTTTACATATTCGCGCAGATAAATATCTTCATACAAGCCGGTCAAATTAGAAGTAAAATACCATACGAAATTCAACAATATTAAAAGAATGAACATATAATTTCTATCTAACAGAATATCTAAAGATTGAGCAAAAATTGCAGATAAAACAAAAGTTAAATTTAAGAGAAACAAATCTCCAGAAAGTCGTGAAATATATATGGTGTATTTATTTACAATCATTTTTATTTATTAAAGAATTCTTCTGCTTTTTCATCCACAAAGTTTTTAATTTTTTCTTCAAAGATAGTCCTGCTGAATTTTTTAGCATACTGTGAAATAATCTTTGGATTGAATTGTTTATTGATATCCTCAAATCTGTTTACAGCTTTTTTCAGGTCATCAACAGACTGATTTTGAAAATGAATTCCGGTTTGATTATCAATTACAGTTTCGGCAGTTCCGCCTTTGTTCAAAGCAATTACAGGCGTTCCACACGCCATCGCTTCAACAACAATAATCCCGAAATCCTCTTCAGCAGCAAATACAAATGCTTTAGCTTTTTGAAGATAAGATTTAAGAACACCAAACTTTTGATAACCAAGAAATTCGATATTTGAAGTAAGTTTGGTTTTTATTTTATTAGATTCGGGTCCATTTCCTATTACAACTAATTTTTTGTCCGGCATTTGTGAAAATGCTTCGACAATTAAATCAACTTTTTTATAAGGGACAAGCCGGGAAGCAGTTAAATAATAATCTTCTTTATTTTCATTTAGCTGGAACAATTCAACATCAACTGGTGGATAAATTACTTCAGCATCTCTTTGATAGATTCGCTTTATTTTTTCTGCAATGTAGTTAGAATTAGCAATTAAATAATCGGGAAGTTGAGATGTTTTCAAATCCCATTTGCGCAGATAATTAAGAATCTGATTTGAAATTAATCTTTTAATTCCTTTGTTGAGATTTGATGCAGCAAAATATCTTTCTGCCTCATCCCAGATATATCGCATCGGTGAATGGCAATAACTTATGTGAAGTTGTTTATTTGATTTTTTTACTCCT
>Ga0308414_1001302_pt1 | contig 16248 bp, 21 predicted proteins | sample HotsprSampleOS50_FD_205667 | JGI IMG/M metagenome (GOLD analysis project Ga0308414, IMG submission 205667) | Hot spring phototrophic mat microbial communities from Octopus Spring, Yellowstone National Park, Wyoming, United States - 20090730_OS50 ... | reverse complement strand
GGCAAATCGATCCCCGCGAACTCACGCAGCGCCCAGGCGAGGATGACGACGGTTGCGGCAGCGAGTGCGCCGTAGGTGATTTTGTCCAGCGGTTGCGAAAAGGGAAGGTTCATCTCCTCCTCCTACTCCTCTTTTTCTGCGAGCGATGTGTACCCGCTCATTCTAATTATACCGGTAACGCGCCGCGTTTTCGTACACCAGATCGCGGCGCGGGCGCGGGGTGTCACAACACCTGCTTCTCTTTTATTTCTATAGAGTGTTGTGACACTGCTGATGATCCGACGGCGGGCGCGGGGGAGTACTACTTTCAGGTGGTGCGGCGGGTGTCACAACACTTCGTATAAATAAAAGAAGATCGAGTGTTGTGACGTTGCTGAATAAGTAGAAGCCCCGCCAGCGTCGACGGGGTTTCTGGGAGAAGGAGAAGGAGGATCGTCTTACGCGCGCTTCGCTTCCTCGTAGCGCAGCGTCTCAACCAGTCTGCGCGCTTCCGCCTCGGTCGGTCGCCAGCCGACCGGCTCGCCGCGGTACTCGACCGCGTAGTCGCGCGTCTCGCGGTCGTAGAGGAGGCGGTAGTCAGCGCCTTCCTCAATGACGACCTCGCGCGCGGGGCGCGGCTTTGGTGCAGAGCGTCGCTTGGGCATTAGTGGTCTCCTTTCGCGTAATCGACTACGCGCACAGTATACCACACGCGCGCCGGATTGTCAAGTCACAAAATCGCGGCGAAAATCTCGAAAATTGGGTATTGACAAACGGCGCGGGGTGTGGTATAGTATAGTCACAGTAAATCAACACTATCTCAAAGGAGGCGCACAATGGAGACCTACAAGATTTGGGAAGGCGAGCGAACGTTTCTACCAGGCGACGACACCAGCAAGTACAAAGTCTTCGAGATCACAGGTGAGGAACTTGGATGGTTCGAGGACGTAATTGACGGAAAGACCTACTACGTTTATCAGACAATCGAGGGTGAGGTCGTGATCAATATTGTGGAACAGAACTACGGTATCGGTGAACCTAGCCGCGCCGTAATCTACCGGTTCAGCAACCTGGAGGACGCGGCGCAGAGCGAGCAGCGATACGCTCTTGAGGAACTGCGGCTTATCTAACGAACCAACCAACCACAAACCCCGCGCCTAACAAGCGCGGGGTTTTCTTTTCCCCACCGTCGCCAAGCCCGCGCGCCGTCGTCACAACACATCATCTTCTTTTTCTTTCTATACGGTGTTGTGACACTACTGAACAAACAGAAACCACCAGGCGCGCGCCTGGCGGTTCTGGCGTTCGCGTCTGGTACTAGTTGTGTTTGACGAACGGGGTGACGGCGAAGGTGTAGCCCCACTGATCACTAAACGTCAACCCTCCGCTACTGTTCCGCCGCACGCTCAGACGAGAGTTCTTTCCGAACAGCCGCAGCCCGCGCCGCAACTGGGCGACGCTGTACCAGTGTGGGTCGTCGATTTCCTTCGGGCGGAAGAGTTCGCCGCCGTTGCGCGGGTTGTCTATCAACGCGACGTAATCCCGCGCGCTCATCTCCTTCAGCACTTTCACGTTCGGATTTTCTGCGACGGTCTCCCACCCGCGGCTCTCGTCTGTCAGCACCGCGAGCATCCGGGCGACCGGGGCGCGCGGGCAATAGAACTCCGGCAGCGACACATCACAGTACTCGCCCGCCACCTCACCGCCCGCCTTCTCGTCGTACCGCGTGGTCTGCGCGGTCGCGGTCACGCGGTTCCCAACAACCGCGATGCTGCCGATCCACGTCGCCTCCGCCAGCGCCTCAAGCACCTTCGCGGCTTTCGGCGAAATTGCGCCTTCGCCGCGGAGGAATACTTTGTTGTCGAACTTCTTGGCGACCAGCATTACGCCGTCGGTCGCCAGTATCACGCCGTCGGCGACGTGAATACCGAGGAACGGCGTCGCCTGAATGTCGATGGCGACGTTCAGAAAGTGGGCTAATTCTGAACTTGGCATATATCGTTCCTTTCTTGGTTCACTAATCGCGTTTGACGAACGGCGTGACGGCAAATAGTCTCCCCCAATCGTCCCGGAACGACAGCCAGCCTTGGTCGTTCCGAAACACGCTGACCGAATCGCGCGCTCGGAACAGACGCAACCCTTCGCGCAACTGCCGGACGCTGTACCAAACCTTCGCGTCCGGTAATTTGAGTTGGAACAACTCGCTGCCGCACACCGGTTTATCGACGAGTTCAACAAAGTCGGTGAGACGCGCGGCTTTCACGAGTTTCAGCGACGGCGCTTCACACAGCAGCGTCGCGTCCGGCGGCGTGCAGCGGGGAAGAAACGACTCGATGCGTAATGTGCGGCACGCGAACGGCGGGAAACTCACAGTAAGACACTCAGCGCGATCCGCGTACTGTTCCCGCGTAACGAGGCTGACGGCGGTTCCGTCAACCTCGACGTACTCTAAATACACCTCATTAGCGAGCGCCGCCAGCGCCCTCGCGGTCGCGGGCGGGATCATCCCCTCGCCGCGGATGTACTCAGAGTTTAGTTTGAACGCAACCAGTATCACGCCGTCGGAAGCCGCCAATGTTCCACCCGTCACGCGAATGCCCGCGTAGGCGGGCGTCTGAACGTCAAGCGCGACGTTCAGAAACTGAGCAAGCATTGAGTCTACCATTTTCGTTCCTTTCTGAGTAATAGAAAAGCGCGGCGTGCAAGGGTTTGCAGCCGCGCCGGATTCGTCTACACAAAGTACTCACACTCGGCAACGTACTGTTCCAGCGTGATTGTGCAGGCGTTGAGTTCGTTACCGCGCGTCGCAGCGAGGTTGCTTCGGTGCGGGTCGATGTGCTGCCGGGGAACGTTGAGGGTTGCGCACGCTTCATCGAGTGTGTCAAAAATGTAGACCGACGCTTGCGTGTGCGAGTACATCGCACGCAGAGAGCCGTACTCGATGCTGCGGGTCTCGTGAACAACGATGCGATTTTGCGCGCGGTAAAAGGTGTACGAAACGTCGCAATCGTCTACGCGATACTCCACACCGCCAACGCATTCACCATCGAAACTGATGTAGGTGACGTAATCACCGACGGTAGCCCGGTAGCCTTCCCAAATCGTTACGGTTGCCATCTTGAGCCTCCTCAGAGATAAGTGTTAATTACTGTGACTATACTATACCACAACCCGCGCGCGTTGTCAATACCCAATTTTGGAGAAATCGTCAGTACGTTCCCACTCCGCGCACCCACTCGTCCAGCGTGAGCGTCGGCGCGTCTACATCCGGCAACGTCGCCTCGCCGCGCGTCTGGGCGATGCGCTGCGGGTGAACGTCGAGGTGTGCGCACGCTTCGGTGATGTTGCTGAACACATACACCAGCGCCTGATCGTATGTGCGCCCGCCGCGCCGCCTGCCAGACCGTACCTCGTGCACCACAACGCGCCCGTCGCGCGTCCGGTAGAACGTCCTCTGGACGTTGCGCCCGTCCTCAACCCCGCCGATCCGCTCGCCGTCGAAGGAGATCAGGTACACCCGCGCATCGCCCGCAGCGATGTAGCCGCCCCAGATAGTTATCATTTCCACCTCCTCTGTTAAAACAAAAAAAAAAGCGCCGGACGTTCGCCCGGCGCGCCACAACGTCAACCCGCACCGCTACCTCGCCAGCGCCCACACGCAACGCGCCAGCGCTTCAGAAAGCGTTGCCGCGTCTTCCTCATACTGCGCCAGCGTGCCCAGACCTTTATGCCAATACGCCACCTCGACGCGCCAACCGCCGCTGCGCTGCTCGATCTCGACGCACACGACGCGCGGGAGCGCGAACAGCGCGTCGAGCGGCTTGAGCGCGGCGGTGTGGATGTCAAGTGCGAGCGCGTCGATGGCGTCGCTTGGGCGGGCGACGGTGATGATGCGGTCGCACTCGCCCGCGTCGGTCAGTACGACGCAGATAGCGTGCGGGTGTCGCTCGAATTGGATTTTCACACCCACCTCCGTAAAAAAAAAAAGCGAAGGGGCGATCCGGCGAACCGGAACGCCCCGAACTGTTACCGACCGTCAACCTCGTCCAACCCGACTGTGCGCGGCGGGATGAGACCCGCCTGTTCCAACTCCCGCCAGAACATCGCCGCCGCTCCGTTCACCCCTCCCATCGAGGGGAAGACGTGAATGTAAGCGTGCGTCGCTTCTCCTTCCCACCGAGACCATCGAACGACGTGCGCCACGATACGCCCGTCGTTTGTCTGATAAAACGTCGTCTGTGTTCCTCTGCTGTTTTCCTCTTCCCAAACCGAACCGAGGGTCTCGCCCTCAAACTCCTCGTACTTGACGAACTCGTAATCTTCACCGCAGACGACGCGCCGGGAACCTGACCAAATACGGATTGTGACCATTTCCGACCTCCTTTATTGAATATCGATTACGCTCATATCCTACCACACCCCGCGCCGGTTGTCAAGCGGGAAATTTGCCGGATTTCCCGCGAAATTGGGGCTTGACAGTCGGCGGGAACTGCGGTATAGTAGAGACGTAATCGATAATCACTCACACAGAAAGGACGGCGACCCTATGGCAACCATCAGCATTTGGCGCGGCTACCGGAACTGGGACGCAGACGGCGACTACGAGATCATCACTTTTGTCGGTTCGGAAATCGGCGCGGTTCGGTTCAGCGACGCTGACAACGATATTCAGTATCGCGTGTTCCGCAGCGAGAACGAGAGCGTTATCATCTTCTTCTTAGAGCGACGCGGCTACGACTGCGAAGCCGAAATATACGAGTACCCCAACCTCACAGCCGCCGAAAAGGACTACGCATTTGTTTTGAAGAAGACGCGCGTCATCTAGACGCCCCGCCGCAACCCGTCAAGCCCCGTTCGGCGACGGATGGGGCTTTCTACACCACAAAAGGAGGTGCAAAATGCGAGAATATAACTGGATGCTTTGGGGGAAGGACGGACTTGAGACTGTCCGGTTTATCGGTTTCGAGTTGGGCGGTTGCCTGGTTACGAAAAAAGACGACATCCGCCAGAACAGCATACACATAGAAGTGTATCAGACTGAAGACGACGCTCTCTACGTTGTTCGGGTAAAGAACTTCCTAAATGAAGATCAAACCACAACCGTCTACAAATACGCCGACCTGCGCGAAGCCGCCGCCGCCGCGTGCCGCTTCGTGAAGGAAGCAGCAGATGCGGGGTTCGGCGTCGTAGTCGAAAACATATACATCGAACACCCCGCCCTCTGATAAACCCCTCAAAACGCCCCGCACCTGCGCCGTGCGGGACTTTTCATTTCCCCTTACACTTCCCGCAATACCCGTACCGCAGCGCAGCCGCGTACTGCTGCTGCTTCGCCAGCGCCGCACCGCAGTGCGGGCACTGGTACGACGCAGTGCGCTGCGTATGCGTATCCGTATGCGTATCCGTATGCGCCGTATGCGCCGTATGTGTATCCGTATGCGACTGTGTATGCGACTGCGACTGTTCCGCGTCAGCAGTACGCTGCTGAGCACTGCTGTGCAGCAACGTCGCAAGCGTGTACGCCAGCGTCGCAAGCGGCGCGCTTTCCAGCACCGACAGCGCCAGCAGCAGCCAGTCGAACGTCTCCAGAAACTGCGCAGCACCGCTCAACCCCGCCGGTACGCGCGCAGCGTAGTCCGCCAGAACGTTCAACACAATCGCAGTCAGCACCGCCGCCCGCGCCACGCGCGACGCCAACCGTTGGCGCTGTTGGTCTGCAAACGCGGCGAACGCCAGCGACAGATACGCCAACTCGATCCCGACCGCCGCCAGCCAGCCCGCCAACTCGCCGCGCGTCGGGGCGAGGGCGCGCTGGACGCCCAGCGCGCTTGGGGCGCTCAGCAACAACACCGCCAGTGCTGCGAGAATGCGGAACTTCACGTGATGCGCTCCTTCCCCGTCACAACACGCATTCTTCTTTTATTTCTATAGCGTGTTGTGACAGACGCCACTCCCGAACCCGCTAAGCGCCGCAAAACCCCTCCTCGCAGAAGTCGCTTTGTTCCTCCGGCGTCGTATCAACCCGCAACACAACTATCGCGTCTTTCCCGCGCTTCCACCGCTCCTCATTGATGCGTCGCTCCAGTTCCACCGCCATCTCGCGCAGCGCCGGGTACTGCTTGAGCAGCTCCGCCTGGCTTCGCGCCGATCGATACGGGCAAAACCAACACGAAGATTTCGGCGGCGTTGCAAGCCCGGCGCGTTCGAGGATCGCGCGGCAGTCGTTGCGGGTCAGGCGCTCATCAACGAGCGGGTAGACGTTTTCGATGCGCGCAGAACCGGAATCGCGCATCCGGTGGAACTCGTCAACGCTGATCCCCAGCATCAGACGCACCTTTTCACGCTTGTACTTGTCGTACAGATAGCGTCGGATCGGTTCGACTTTATACTGTCTGGTGCACTGGCGCTTCAGTATAAACGATCCGTCTCGTGCACGCCAAGGCGCAGGCGTGAACTGAGGGTTCGCAAGCATATCTCCGTACAGATCGCGCTGTAGGATTGTTATGCCGCGCCGGTACGTTTCCCACAACCAGTTCGCGAAGTATTTGACGTACTCGCGCGTGGCGGGCGATTCTGCATCGAGAAGATCGACGTGCACAATCTCGTCTATTTGCCACCCGCGCTGCATCGCCAGAACCGCCAACGCCGTACTCTGCACGCCGCCGCCGTAGGAAATCACCGTTCGCATATTGCCTCCTCCACAGTCACAACATCTACTCTTCTTTTATTATATACGGTGTTGTGACATTCGCCAACTCCCGCGCGCGCGTCCACTCCGTACTGCGAAAGCGCAGCCCCAACGCCCGCGTCTGCTCTCGACTAAACCCCGCCCGCTGGAGCGCCGCCAGTACGGTAAGCAGCGCATCGTTCCCGTCGTTCCCGTTCCCGTTCCCGCTCTCGGAAAAATCCTCGATTTGAGCTTTTTCGGCGGGTTCTGCGCGGTCGGGAACGGGAACGGTCGGGAACGGGAACGGGACGGAACCCGTTCCGGCGCTTTCTGACGCTAAATCAACCCCGTCGTTTCGTTCCGGCGCATCAGAAAGCCGCGGAACGGGCGTCTGCTCATCAAGCGTCACAACAGCATCTTCTCTTTTATTTCTATACGGTGTTGTGAAATCACTGAACAACAACGTCTCCAGCAGCGCTGCGTCGTTGCGCGCGTTGATCAGCGCGTCGAAGTCTCCGACCAACACCGGCGTGCGGACGAGAAACTGCTCGTTGTTGTGCCGCACCACGAACAGCCCGCGCTCGCCGGGCGGCGGGGGAAGTTGTGACGGTCGGTACACCAACGCCTTCGGGTCGCGCACCCCCAGCGCCGGGGCGTCCTGGCTTCCGTCCACCAGCGCGCCCGCTATCAGCGTCGAGAGGTTCATCCGCCACCCCAGCCGCTTGCCGGTGGGCGTCTGCATCGAGACGATAACCCGAATACCCAACGCCCGCGCTTTGCTGACCAGCGCGATCAGCAAACGTTCGGTCTCGTCAACCACATCGATGATGTCGGTTGCGAGTACGACCAGCAACGGTAGCGGATCGGGCGCGGTCTGATTGTATTCCTCGACGCTGCGCACCCCGGCGCTCAAGAGCAGCCCGAACCGGCGCTTCGCCTCTTCGTTGATTACACCGATTGCATCCAGTATTCGCCGCTGCCCCTCATCACCGTAGCCGCCCGCGGGAGGGAAGAGCATCTGCGGCGACCGCGCGAGGTTCGGCGTCAACCAGTCGCCCTTCCCGTCGAGGATCGCCCACTGCGCGCCCGGCTCGTTGAGCAGCGCGCTGAACCACAAGCGCAGCAGGTGATCCTTCCCGCAGCCACTGGTACCGTACAGCCCGATGTGCAGCGCGTCGCTGCCGAAGTCAAGCCAACGGAAGCGCCCTGTTTGGTCGCGCCCCAGCGGAACGGCAAACCGCGCCGGGCGCGGGTCGGCGGGGTTGAACAGCGACGGCGGAGGAAGCGTCACAACACTTGCTTCTCTTTTATTTATATGAGGTGTTGTGACAGCAGCCGCGGGCGCGGGCGTCTGCTCATCACCCGTCACAACACTATCTTCTTCTTTCTTTCTATACGGTGTTGTGACAGCAGCAGCAGCGTTCGGCAGCCAGCCGCGCTGCTCAAGTTGACGCTCGACCCGGTAGGCAGCGTCGTTGAGCGCGTGGTAGGCGCGCACGACCGCCTCGCGGTTCGTCGCCGCGAACAGTGCGAGGAACGCAAACACCCCGGCGATCGGGTCAACGCTGAACGCGACCGCAACGGCGAACAACATCAAAAAGACGGGTTTCCCGCTGACGTTCACCGTCCGCCTCCCCCGCTTCCGCCGCCAGGCGCGCGAACGTTCGCGGCGAGCAGCAGCGCCGTCAGCGCGAGGAGAACGGTGAGGAACTCAAACGCGAAGGACGCGGCAAACGTCCAGCCTATTTTTGTGAGCACCACCGCCGCGCCCTCAATCGCGTCCGGCAACGGCGCAAACAACCCGCTGCGCTGCCAGACCTCAACGAGCGCGGCGGCTTCGTTGTAGTCTGTGACAATATCGAAAAAGATAAAGAAGTACACCATCCACCGCAGCATCGGGATGTCACGCTGCGCCAGTGCGCCGAGCGCGATCTCGCTCAGCGTCGGCAGTAGCGCGATAAACAACGTGAACAGCGCCAGCCACTCCTCGCTCACAGATAACACATCTGCGACAATTGGCTGCATAAACCGCTGCGTCGGTACGATGTCGTAGCGGTACGCGAGCGCCCCGAAGACGTACGCGAGAATGAAGAAACACACCGACGCCACGCCCGCCGGAACCCCCCGCACCCCGCGCGCCCAGTCAACGGCGCGTTTGAGGTTGTCGCTGAGGTCGAGCGCGTTGAGGAGTCCATCCGCAACGTTGCTGTTGACGAGGGCGAGAATGACGCCCCCGGCGATGATCCAGGCGATAAGATCAGTCATACCACATCCACCCCTTCTTTTTGAGCGTCCACTTCCCCACCAGATACGCGCCTTCCGGTGCTTTGTCGCCCGGCGCGTATTCCGGGCGCGTTCCGCCCTCACGCACAAAGATCACAAAAACACCGACGGCGCGCAACATCGGATCGCGCTTTGCTCTGTTCTCACACTGCAAGAGAGCGCGCTCCCAGTCCTCCAACTCTTGATGCGGAACTTCTTCAATTTTCCACCACATTTTTCGCTTTCCTTTCCAGTGTTTTTGCCAGCAGTTGTACGACCGTCTCGTGCACGTACCCCCACTTCAGACAGACCGCCGCAAGGTCGCGGTAGGGTTGCCGCAGCCGCTTCGCGGCGGAGTGGAGGTCGGTGTAGACGGTCAGTACGCCCTCATCGAGACGCCAGCACAACCCAAGATGCGCTTCAGCCGCCGCGCCGGGATCGGCGTAGGTTTCCCCGACCGCCGCGCTCTCGTTGAGCGCCGGGATGTGGTAGCGTAGAAAATATCGAATGTACGTCGGTCTGTAGCCGACGGTGAGCATCAGTTCCGCAACTGCCTGCGCGTCGCTGCGCAGTTTGTGGCGCGTCCAACGCAGCAGTCGCGTCTCGTCTAATTCCGCGCCACGCAGTCGCGCTGCGAAGAACGACATCGCGGCGCGCAGATCGTCGTCACGCATCCTTGATCTCCTCACACAACCGACACAGAATGCGCGTTGACGGAACAACCCCGCGCTGCATCCACTCCAGCACCGCCCATCGGTCGCGTTCCTCAAGGTAATCCAGTGCCCGCAGCGTCCGCGACGCCAGACGCAACGACGCGCCGCGCGCCGCATCGCTCAGCGCGTCGTTCCAATGACGATAGATAAACTCGCCGAGCAACGACGGCGCGCATTCGTGTTCGAGCAGATATTCCGCCAGCGCCTCCCGATCCGCCAACGCGCGCCGCAGCAGCGCCCGCGCCGCGTGGCGGTCGAGCGGCGCATCGGCTGCCAGATGCGCGTACCAGCGCACAAAACGCTCTTCAGCGTCATTCATCATTCCGCTCCTTCCCGACAAGTTCATCAAGAACCCGCCGGGGCATCATCACCCACTCCCGATCCACCCGCGCGCCGTTCTCGGTTCTGGTCGGTACGTCGTCGCCGAACACCAGAACAAATAGCGGGATGCGCTCAAAACGCGCGGCGCGGTCGATTGTCTGAAGCAATGCGTCGAGCGTCGGTTTGGTCAACATATGTTTCCTCGCTTTCACTTCTACCGCAAATCCGGGGTTATCACCAACGAACCCGTCCACCCCGAAGCGCGTGAGGTGCCCCACGCGCCCCGTAGACGACAAAAGGCGGGCAAGCGACGGATCGCTCACCCGCCCGAACGTGGCTTGTAAAGCCTTCAGTACGCCCCTCTCCTTTCGTTTCCAGCGCGGTTCAGAACGGCACTTCGTCAATTTGCTTCTCCTTCCGCCGCGCGCGAACGGGCGCAATGTGCACGATCTCAACCCAACCGCTGGGTTTGGTCTCCAACGTCAACTGGTACTCGCGCCCGACGGCGACGGTCTGCACGTACTCCTCGGCGCCGTGGAGTTGTTCTTCCGTCATCTGTGCGACGCCGTAGAGCGCAGTCAGAACGCGGTAAAGGTTTGTGACCTTTCCACTCTTACTCGGATGCGCCAACCGCTTCGGTTTTCGTACCCACTTCGACACCCGAACCGGCAGGTCGAGATCGGCATCCACAATCTCGAACTCGAAAACAAAAACGTCCTCAAGTTCCGGCTCCGGGCTAAGCCTCGTCTCAAACGTCGGACGCTGACGCTCTTTGACGCCCAAAAACCGCCCGATATACGCCCCGTTCAATTCCGGTCGCTCGTACCCGCCTTTGCCGTTTTGAATGAGTTCCTTGAACATATCCGGGTTCCTCTCCTTCCTTTCTTACTGCTTCGGCACAATCGCCTTAGTCCGCAGTATACACCAGAACGCTCGTTTTGTCAAGCGGTTCGCATCGTTTTCGGAACGGGCACCACCGACACTCTTCCGTTCCCCACGCCGTCGCTTCTGCAATATACCCCTCCAGCGCCAGCGACTGCAACCGCTGCGCTTTGTCAAGCAGCGCCTCGGCGCGGGCGCGGTCGATCTCGAAGCGTAATTCCTCCATCTCGCCGGTGTCGCGATTGACCAGCAGCACAACGCCGGTCTGCGCGTCGGTCAGCGCGGCGTACACACTGATCTGGTCAACGTATTCTTCCAATTTCGACCGCGACGCCCACTCCTTTGCGCTGACGGTTTTGATGTCAACGACCGTCAGCGCGTCATTTTCGTCAGTTAGCAGTGCGTCGATCCGCCCCGACACCGCGCCGCTCATCACTCGAACCTCTGTTTCCGCACGCCCCGGAAACGCTTCCTTCAACAGTGCTTCTAAATGCGCGTGGATCGCGTCGCCCAGCAGTGCAGACGGACTATCCGCCCTCGGCGCGTCCGGTTCGCATCCCAACAGCGCGAAGGTGATGCGTCGGTCACAACCGGAAATCTCGCTCGCGTACACCCGATCCCGCGCCGCAACTGGGCGACGTTTCGCGGCGACGGTTGCGCGGATTGCGTCAACGAGCGGTTGCGGTTTCTGGATTTTGACGCCGAAAAATGATGTCATCAGTACTTCCTCCAGTTTCTAGAAATCGGATTTGCTTCAACCGAAGGCGGGCACTGCGTCATATATCGCTTCGCTGCGTTGAGCATCGTCTGCTCCAACCAGCGCTGCGCTTCCTCTTCCGGCAGCGACGCAGGTACAATAGCAAGCGCCTCATCGTAAATCGGCGCAACGATCATTCGTTCGATCCCCAACGTCGCCTCAACGTCGCCCTCGCGCGGCTCGCAGAGACGGAACGCATCCGCCATCGCGCGCGCCATCACCACCGCGTTTCCGCCCTGGCAAGGGTGGTTCATCGCTTGCCTCTGGATCGCGCCGCGCTGCTTCCACTGCTCGTTGCTCGACGCAGCGGGCTTCGGCAGCGTGAACCAGCGCCGCAGACCGGCATACGTCGTGATGTACCCGGCGGTTGACCCGTCGGCGCGCTTCACCGACTGCTCGAACGGCGCGCGTCCGCAGTCGGTGAACCAGCGCGAGAGCGTCGGGTACGCAGCGCGGAAGTCGCGGAAGAACTGCACCGCCTCTTCGACCGGTATATGCAACTTTTTCGACAACCCGACCGGGGTTCCGCCGTAGAAGAACAGAAATGCGACCGTCTTCGCAACTTGCCGCGTCGTCTTCTTATACGTCTTCCCGATCTTCTCCATCAGCCCGCTCTCGATGATGAACTGCACCGTTCGCTGAGCGTCCCAGCCCGCCGGGATGATATATCCTTCAACCGGCGTCTGCTGGAACATCAGCGTCGTCGGTTCCTGTTCCGCCACATCCCCGCGTTTGAGGTGGAACATCAACGCAGCGGTAACGCTGTGATTGTCGCCGCCCGCGCGGAAGAGCGATAGCAGCGCCGGGTCTTCCGACAAATCCGCTGCGATCCGCTGCTCCATCGCCGAGTAATCGGCGTTGACGAAGACGTACCCTTCCGGTGCGACGAAGGCGCTGCGGAAGTCGAGGTCGTCGCCCTCGCCGCGCGGGATGTTCAGCAGATTCGGTTCGCCGCACGCGAACCGTCCGGTGTCCGTCCCGGCTATTTTTAGGTTTGGGTGCACCCGTCCGGTGAGCGGGTGGATGTGCGCCAGAAACGAACGCCCGTAGGTCGAAACGCGCTTCTGCCAGTGCGACCACCGGCGGTACAACTCGAAGAAGCGATGTTTTTCGGGGTCGTCTTCGTATTCGCGCTCGACCTCGCCGAGTTCTTGTTTATCCAGCGAATTGACGTCAATCCCGCGCATCTTCGCAGCGGTCTTCACCAACTCGCGCTTCGTCAACTCATTCGGTTCGACGCCGAGGTACTCGGCAAACTGCTCTTCGGCAGCGCGCAGACGCCGTTCCGCCTCGTCTGCTAACTCGTTCCAGCGGGCGGCGTCGATACGCAACCCGCAGTACTCGACGGCGGCAGTCGGGACGGTGAGGGCGGTGAACAACTCAACCGCTTCCGTTACTTCAAGTCGTTTCGCGCGTTCGAGTTGACGGTTGTAGATCGGAAACAACACCTCCACATCTTTGAGTGCGTACTCGATCTGCTTCGGCGTCGGCTCCAGCGCATATGGCGTCGCGAACGTCTCTCGCACGCTCTTATCAAGCGTTTCCCCCGCCCAGCGCTCGGCGACAGCAGCGAGCGAATGCGGAACGTCGAGACCGAGCGTGATGACGCGGTCGGCAACGACCACATCCCACGCAACCCGCGGGAAAACACCGGTGGTGTGCAGTACGAACTGCACATCAAAGGTTAGGTTCGCGCCGATAAGCGGTACGCGCTCGAACACTGGAAGGAAGATATCCAACCCGACCCGCAGCGCGTTGAAGCAGTAGGCGTCACCACGCGGGGTTGCGAATTGAACGAGGAAGACGCGCGAGGTGCGCGGGTCGAGACCGGGGCGCACCGGGTCGTTAGCGTAGTCGCCGGTCTGCAACAGCCGGGCGACGTGCCGCATCACCCACGCCGGCGCGGGTTCGTCTTCAAGCGCCTCAAGCGCGCGCTCCAGATCGTTCAAGCGCCGGTTCGCCGTCTTCCCGCTACGCGGGGCGGCGGCGAGGAGACGTTGCAAGCGCTGTTTCTCGGCGAGATGATCCACCGGCGGCGGCAGCGGGTCGGGGAGATCGTCGGGGTCGGGGTCATACGTCAGACCCCAGCGGTTACGCTTGAGGTACTCGAAGTACGCTCGGTACTCCGATTTCGTTCGTTTTGAGGGGTACGGAAACAGCGGTTGCGTCTCGATGTCGAACGCAAGCGCCTCGCATTCGAGTAACTTCTGCACCGCTTCAAGCGCTTCATCTCGATAGTTGATGTACTGCCTCAATCTTTACCAACCTTTCTCTGATGTCGTATTCGCGGTGCTTCCGCAGCGTCCCGCGCCGCGTGCGCAGCCAGCGCGCGGTCGAGGGCGTGCGGATCACATCGAATACCGCCAATCCGTCAACGAAGAGAATAGCAGCGAAGGTCGGGACTGTCAAGCGCTTCGCTTCGTCAAAAACGGATTGCGGAAGAATCGTTGTGCGATACACATCAGACCGGATCGACCGCCGCTTGACCTCCAGCGCCGCAACCGGGCTCCCGCCGTCGAACAGCAGAAAGTCCAGCGGCGCGCGGGCGTCCAGCCGCGCAAGCGTCAGCCCGGGGCGGTTGGGGTAGAGCAGCAGCGCCGCCGTCTGCGCGATTACCCGCTCATACGGCAGCCCGAACGCGGCTTGTTCATCAAACGAGCGCACCGCCGCCCCCTAGTGTGCAGCAGTAGCAGCCGTCACAGCAGCAGTCTTTCTTTTATTTATATGACGTGTTGTGACAGCGGTCTGTTGTGACGACCCAAGGAACTCGAACACCGGCGTATTCCGCTCTTGATGACGCTTGCGGATGCCGGTCGCCCGCGCCCGCGCCCGGTCAACGTTGACCAGCCGGTAGACGCGCGTTCTCTTCCCGCCTTCTACGCGCTGTTGTTTCCCCTCGATGCCGACGCCGATGCGCGCAAAAAGCGCGCTGACGAAGGACATCGGTTTTTGTCTGAAATCGGCGCGCACTTTGATCCCCAGCGCGGCTTGGATCAGCAGCCGGTTGCGGTCTACGAGATCGAGAAACTCTTCGGTGATTACAATTTCTGCACCCTCTTCGATCCGCAGCCGCAGCGCGGTCAGCAGCGTGTTGAACCAGAACGCGAACAGCGCGAACAGGTTGCGGTCGGCGCTGAACCGCCGCGTGCGCTCGGTCTCGTCCAGCGCTTTTGCAATCTCTGCGTCCTCCACCGCCGCGAACCGTTGCGCTTGTCCGTATGCGCCGCGCTCGTCGTCGAGCACCAGATCGGCATCGACATCGATCCCGTAGCGCTCTTCTAACTCAACCTTCCTCTCCGCGTCGCGCTTCTCTTCTTCCGTCTTCGCCTCGTCCGGCGTCGGCGCAGCAGCGATGCGTTCAGCGCGGGCACGCTCTTGCGCCTCGCGCTGCTCGCGCAGTGACTTCGCCAGTTCGCGGCGACGGTCGGTCGGCAGTTCCGGCTTATCGCGGTCATCCCAAACCTTGACGCCTTCAGTCGCGTATGCGCCGGTAAGGTTCTCAAGAAACCGGTTCTTCTGCGCGGCGGTCTTCGCTTTGACGACGCAGTAGAGGTCAAGGTAGACGCGATCCCATTCCGTTGCCGGTTCCGCCGCGCCGAACGCGCGGGAAACGCGGAAATCCGCTTCGATCTCCCGCAGTTTCGCGAGGTCGCGGTAGGCGTCGGGCGATGTCGGTTCGTTCATCTGTTTCGTCTCAACGTAAACGTTGATCTCGCGTTCAAACGGATTGCGGATGCGCCCCAGTTGCTGACGGAAATCATCAACGTCGCCGACGCCGATCCCGTTTCTGGCGATGCCGAACAACGCAAAACCTTCTACGTCGATTGAAACGCCCGTTCCGACCGACGGGGAGTAAATGAACACATCAGCGTCTTTGAGAATATCGTTGATACGCTCAAGCGTTTCGTTGTTGTTGTCGCTCGTTTCCGCTGTGATCTTCAACACCCGCGCGTTTGGCGCGAACTGTTGATAGAACAACTCGGCGCGGTCGGCGTCGGCGCGGGTGTTGCACGCGATCGCGATTTTACACCCGTTGGAGTTGTACCAATCCAGCGACTTCTGGAGGACATCTTCCGGCGACGGCAGCAGTACGAAGTGATCAATCATTCGATGCGCGTACTCGTTCTCAACGTAGGCTATCGGCTGGTCGGGAAACGCAGATTGAATAAACGTCAACGTCGCCTCGCCAACGTCGGCGTCGGCGAGGATGATCAACCGCGCCTTGCGGAGATGCTCTATCAACGCACCGAACGCCTGAACTTTTCTGTGTTTGAGATTGCGGTCGCCGACGATTGCCTTCAGCACTTGTTCGATCTCGTCGATGATTATGAGTTCATACGGTTCTTTCACTTCGAGTTTGTCGAGACTGTGGATGGTCGTTGCGACGCGCGGGGCGTTGGTGATCCACTTTCCGTCTTCGTAGTACGGCGTGAGGTTAAAGCGCGCCGCGCTCTGGCGCACCAGCGAGACGCGGTGTCCGACGGAGAGTACGCGCCGGTAGCACTTCGCCGCTTCCGCCAGCCACTGTGTTTTCCCGGTTCCTTTTGCGGAACGAATTACAACGATGTTGGGGTACTGATCGTCGGGGTCAATCTCGATGTCGAGGTAGCGCTGATTGATGCGCATCGCGTCGGGCAGTTCCGGCGACGTAACGTACCCGCCGCGCA
>Ga0308414_1001298_pt1 | contig 16275 bp, 15 predicted proteins | sample HotsprSampleOS50_FD_205667 | JGI IMG/M metagenome (GOLD analysis project Ga0308414, IMG submission 205667) | Hot spring phototrophic mat microbial communities from Octopus Spring, Yellowstone National Park, Wyoming, United States - 20090730_OS50 ... | reverse complement strand
TCCCTTTGCAGCAGATCCTGCTTGCGCCGCACGTCAGCGTAGTCCACCCGGTGCCACTGGAAGGGGGTGTGGGGCTTGGGGACAAAGTTGGAGAGGGTGAGGGTAAACTCCACCCGCTTGCGGCCCAGGGCCGCACATTCTCGCTGCAGCATCTCAACCGTGCGGGCAATCCCAATGACATCGGCGTCAGTCTCTCCCGGCAGGCCGATCATGAAATAGAGCTTGATCTTGTCCCAGCCCTCCTGGACGGCGGTGCGAATGCCGCGAATGAGGTCAACATCGCTAAGACCCTTGTTGATGATGTCCCGCAGCCGTTGCGTGCCGGCTTCTGGGGCAAAGGTCAGCCCCGAGCGGCGGGATCCCTTCATGATGGCGGCAATTTGCTCATCGAAGCGATCCACCCGCTGGCTGGGCAGCGAGAGGGCGACGTGCTCCCCCAGCAGGCGGTTGTGCAGCTCGGCCCCCACCGCCGGCAGGGAGAGGTAGTCGGAGCAACTGAGGGAAGAAAGGGAAAATTCGCTGTAGCCGGTTTTGCGCAGGCCCTGCACCACCGCCTCCACCACCGCTTGCGGATCCACATCGCGAGCCGGGCGGGTGAGCATGCCGGGTTGGCAAAAGCGACAGCCGCGGGTACAGCCGCGCCGCACTTCCATGACCAGGCGGTCGTGGACGGTTGCCACCAGCGGTACTAGGCCAATGGAGTACTGCGGTTGGGGCAGGGCCACGCGGCGGCGGATGCGCTCCGGCACGCCGGGCACGATGGGGCGGGGCGGGATCCCCTCGTAAAACTGGGGCACATACACCCCCGGCACCTGGGCCAGCTCCAAGAGCACCTCGCGGCGGGGCTTGGCTAGAGATTGAGCCAGCACCTGGCCGATCTCCGGCAGCACCTCTTCCCCATCCCCGAAGACAAAGAAATCGAAAAAGTCGGCAAAGGGCTCTGGGTTGGAGGTGGCGGTGGGCCCGCCGGCAAAGATCAGGGGACACTCTTGCGGGGTAAAGGGCTGGCGCTCCCACCATTTGAGGGGGATCCCGGCCAGATCCAGCATCTCTAAGATGTTGGTGCCCCCCAGCTCGTAGGCCAGGCTGAAGCCGATGATGTGGAAAGCGCGCAAGGGGCGGCGCGATTCTACGGCAAACAGCGGGATCTGCAACTGCCGCATCCGGGCCGCCAGATCCGGTCCCGGCAGGTAGGTGCGGTCGCACAACTGGTCTGGCTGGGCGTTGAGGATGTTGTAGAGGATGAGGTGGCCCAGGTTGGAGGCCCCCACCTCGTACAGCTCCGGGTAGCTCAGCACCCACCGCACCCGCCCCGACTCCCAGGGGCGGTGGGCGGCGCCGAACTCTTTCCCCAGGTAGCGGGCTGGCCGCTGGATCTCAGGCGTGAGCAGGCGATCCAGATCGATCGGGCCTAGATGGGCTTGCGTGGCAGCCAGAGAGAGCATGAGGATCCGAGCAAGAAGTGAACGCAGCTACTGATCTGACTCTAGCCGAACTTTCCCGGCAACCCAAACCCAAGACGGGGGTGGCGAGACCGTTCCATCTCCCCTCTCCCGGAGGGAGAGGGGTTGGGGGTGAGGGCGCACATCACTCCGGCAGCCGCTGCAAGGCTAGCGCCAACTGTTCGTACTCAGCCAGGTGGTTGTAGACCTGGGCCGAGATGCGCACCCAAAGCTGCCCGGCAAAGGGAAGGATGGGAACCTCGATGCGGTGCACCTGCCAGAGGTAGTCGTGCAGGCGGCGGGCCCGCTCCGCCAAAGGCAGCTCCGGGATCCACTGTTGCCAGAAGGGTGGCAGGGGCAGGGTGGCCATAAAGCCCAGCATCCGCTCCGGGGCAGGTGGGATCCCTTCCAATTGTTCCAAGAGCACCTGCCGCGCCTGCAGCAGCAGCGTGTGGTTGTGCTGGCGCAGCCTCTCCACCCCCAGCTCCTGGATAAAGGCCAGGGCTGCCGAGATGGCCAGCCAGGCGCTGGGATCGCGGGTGCCCACCCAGTCGAACTCGGCTGTGAACCCTTGCCCGTAGCCGTGGGAGATGGCCAGGGGATGGGTTTGGGCCTGGCGGTGGGGGGCCACCCACAGGAAGGCACAGCCCTTGGGGGCAAACAGCCACTTGTGGGCGTTGCCGGTGTACCAATCGGCTCCTAAGCTTTCCAACTCCAACGGGAGAACCCCCGGCGCATGGGCCCCGTCCACCAAGACTGGGATCCCGCGCTCTCGACAGAGGCCAATCAGCTCCGCCAAGGGGTAGACCAGAGCCGTGGGCGAGGTGAGGTGATCCAGCACCGCCAGCCGAGTCTGGGGGGTGAGAATGGCCGCAAACGCCGCCAAAACCTGCTCCGGCCCCGCAATCGGAAAGGGAACCTGGGCTTCCGCCAGCACCGCCCCCCAGCGTTCACAGACATAGCGCAACGCCTGGCGGACGGCCCCATAGCTGTGGCTGGTGTAGGCGATCTGATCCCCTGGCCGAAACGACAGCGAGCGCAGCACGGCATTGACGCCGCCGGTGGCATTTTCCACAAACACAAGGTTTTCAGGCTCAGCCCCAACAAACTGGGCCAGCTCTGCCGCCGCCGCCCGCAAAGCCCGCGGCAGCTCTTCCCCCATAAACTGTACCGGCTGGGCCTCTAGGCGCTCTTGCCAGGCTCGCTGGGCCTGCAGCACCGTTTTCGGGGTCGCGCCGTAGGAGCCGTGATTCAAAAAAATAGCCTGCGGATCCAGCCCCCACAACGAGCGGTCGCAAAGCGGTTTATCGACTGTCATGGGTTTGCCTTGGAAATAAGACCTGGCAAGCATGACCCAAAAAAGAAGAAAAAGAAATTGCTGGGATCTACAAAAACGAGATTGCCAGGCAGCGAGAAGATGTCAACCCCGATCCCAGACAGCAGCAAAGCTTTGGTCAGGTAGCGGAACTTGCAGGTTCCCGGAGAAGGTTGCTCTGAGTGGCCTTAGGAGCCGTCCTTGGATTCGGGGCCAAGATCCGCGATGGGAGCAATTTTGCTCAGCTTAATTTTGGGGTTGCTGCTGATAAATTGCTGCAAGGTCCACTCGTTTTTAAAGAGGAGAACCGGCCTATCTTGAATGTCTTTGACAATGAGGGTGTTAAACAGGCTGGGGAAATTCTGGAGGACTTCCCAGCCGTTTTCTACCCAGCGGGCCAGGGTGTAGGGCAGCATCTCCAGTCGGGTTTCAACATTGTATTCGTGTTCCAGGCGGTACTGCAGCACCTCAAACTGCAACTGGCCCACTGCCGCCACGATCGGATCCCGTTTCGACTCGTCGAGGGAATACATAATCTGCACCGCCCCTTCTTCCCGCAGCTCCGCCACCCCCTTCTGGAACTGTTTAAACTTGGAGGGGTTGGGATTTTTCAGATAGGCAAATAGCTCCGGCGAAAAGCTGGGGATCCCGGCGTAGCGCAACCTCGGGCCGGTGTAGATGGTATCCCCAATCCTGAAGATGCCGGGGTTGTTGAGGCCGATGACATCGCCAGGATAGGCTTCATCGATGGAGATGCGCTCTTGGGCGAACAATTTTTGGGGATAGGAGAGACGGATGGGGCGATTGAGGCGGGCATGGTTGACCACCATGTCCTTCTCGAACTTACCGGAGCAGATGCGTACAAAAGCAATGCGATCCCGGTGGCGGGGATCCATATTGGCCTGCAGCTTAAAGACAAAGCCGGTGAACTCAGGATGTTCGGGTGGGATCAGCCCTGCCGTGCTCTCGTGGGGCATTGGCGGCAGGGAGTACTCGATAAACGCATTGAGAAACAGCTCCACCCCAAAGTTGGTCATGGCGCTGCCGAAAAAGACGGGGGTTTGCTGGCCAGCATGAACCTGTTTGAGATCCAAGCTGGGCATGAGGCCATCCAATAACTCCAGCTCTTCTTTAAATTGGTAATAGAGATCCTTTTCAATCAGTTCTTCAATTTGCGGATCCCCGAGTTTAACGACGGTATCTTTGACCCGCAGCCGCCCCCCCGAGACTCGCTCAAAGAAGTGAAACTCCTGAGTCCGCCGGTCAAACAAAGCTGTGAAGCGCTCCCCTGAGCCAATCGGCCAGGTTACAGGATAGGGCTTGAGGCCCAGCTCCGTCTCGATTTCGTCCATCAGCTCGAGGGGATCCCGGCTGGGGCGATCCATCTTGTTGATGAAGGTAAAGATCGGCAACTTCCGCAGTTGACAGACTTCAAACAGCTTGCGGGTCTGGGGTTCTAGCCCTTTGCCGGCGTCTTCTAGCATCACAGCGTTATCAGCCGCCGCCAGGGTGCGGTAGGTGTCTTCGCTGAAGTCTTGGTGGCCGGGAGTATCGAGCAAGTTGAGGCGAATGTTGCGGTAGTCAAACTGCAACACAGTCGAGGTAATGGAAATGCCCCGTTGTCTTTCCAGCTCCATCCAGTCGGAGGTAACCCGCTTTTGGGCGCGACGGGCCTTCACCGCCCCTGCTTCTTGAATCGCCCCCCCGTACAACAGCAGCTTTTCCGTAAGGGTGGTCTTCCCGGCATCGGGGTGGGAAATAATGGCGAAGGTGCGCCGTTGCTGGATAGCTTTGGCCAAATCCACTGCTTTCATAAGAAGTAAGTGCTCCAATCAAAACCCGCTCGTCTCACAGCGCGCTGACGCTATGCGACCCTTAAAAAATAGCGATGGCACTCCCCTTGCTGCCCTGCTGCTGCTTCGCAGACGATGGAGAGCTTTAGCGAGGAGTAGAAAAGAGAGAGGCTGGGATGGCCGTCCGCTAGCGGGGGAGGGAGCACAGGTTGAAAAGCCGGGGAAGAGCACTAACCTACTCTGACCGTAGCACAGGACGTGGTTCTGCCGTTGCCTGGCACTCTAGGACAGAGATCCTTTGGAGCGGAATTCCCACCGAGCGGATCGGGATCAACGGGTCTCGTTCAACAGTTGCTTAGCAGTTGCTCAATGGTGGCGATGGTGAAGTTTTGGCTGACCACCAGCCGTTCCACGCGAATGCGGTGGGCCTGCAGCAGGCACTCTTGTTGCAATGCTTTGGGCAGTTGCTCCCAATGGTCCAGCAGGACTGCCAGCAAGATCTCGCCCGGCAAGAGGGATCCCAGCTTTTCCACACTCTCGGCAGACCATTTGAGGGTAAAGCCAGCGGGCAATTTTTTGGGAGACTTTTGGGTGGGAGCCATCTTAGCGCTCCCTCAGCATCGCCTCGAGGACTTCACGGTAGGCCTGAGCCAAGAGTCTTCTCCTGCCTCTGCCAGGCACCAGCCCCTGCTGTTGGTTTGCTGCGCCACCGTTTTGTAGAGAAGTCTCGGCCAGCCCTTGTCTTCAGCCCTCCTCCTGCCCCCTCAGAGGGAAGACAGGAAGCGGTGCAGCCGTTCCAGTCCTTTTTCAAGCGTGGCGCGGTCGGCGGCATAGGAGAGGCGGATGTAGGACTCTGCCCCGAAGGCCACCCCCGGCACGGCGGCCACGTGATGTTCTTTGAGCAGCCGTTGGCAAAACTCTACCGAACCCAAGCCGGTTTGGCCGATGTTGACAAACACATAAAATGCGCCCTCCGGCTCCGGGAAAGTCACCCCCGGCAAGGTGCGGATCCCTTGCACCATCAGATCCCGTCGCTGCCAGAATTCTTGGCGCATCTTCTCCACCGCTGCCGCCGAGAGGGGGCTGGTGAGAGCCTCCAGGGCGCCGTACTGGGCAAAGGTGCAGACGTTGGAGGTGCTGTGGCTTTGCAGGCTGATGGCCGCCTCGATGATGGGCTTAGGGCCCGCCAAGTAGCCAATCCGCCAGCCGGTCATGGCATAGGCTTTGGCGAAGCCGCTGCTGAGGATCAGTCGCGGCATCAAGTCAGGGCAAAGGGATCCCAGGCTGATGTGGCGGGCTTGGCCGTAAACCAGCTTTTCGTAGATCTCATCGCAGACCACATAGAGATGGGGAACCGAGAGGATCACCTCTGCCAAAGCTGCCAGCTCCTGCCGGTGATAGACAGCGCCGGTGGGGTTGGCCGGCGAGTTGAGGATGAGCAACTTGCTGCGGGGGGTGAGGGCCTGGCGCAGTTGGTCGGCGGTGAGCTTGAACCCCTGGCCCTCTTGCGTCTCCACCCGCACCACCTTGGCCCCGGCCAGAGCCACCATCTCGGGATAGCTAACCCAGTAGGGGACGGGCAGGATCACCTCGTCGCCGGGATCCAGGAGCACCATGGCCAGGTTAAACAGGGTTTGCTTGCCGCCGTTGCTAATCAGGATCTGGTCGGGGCTGTAGTCCAAGCCGTTTTCTCGGCGCAATTTGTCTGCCACCGCCTGGCGCAGGGTGGGGATCCCGGCAGTGGGGCCGTAGCGGGTTTTGCCCTCTTCCAGGGCGCGGATGGCGGCAGCCCGAATGTGCTCAGGGGTGTCGAAGTCCGGCTCGCCAGCGCTCAGGATACAGACATCCAGACCCTCTGCCCGCATGGCCTTGGCCAGAGCCGAAATCGACAGCGTTGCGGAAGGAGAGAGACGAGCAACCCGTTGGGACAAGCCGGCAGCAGACACCATCAGTTGGGGATCTGGGGTAGCAGGTTGGGTTAGTTTTAGGCAGTTAGGCCACCGCTGTCAAGAGGCGGCTGCCATCCACCAGCAGCAGCTTATGACCCTCCCGCTCCGCCAACAGATCCCAAAACTCGCCGGCGACGGCCCCCGGCAAGAACCCTTCCAGACGCAGCTGCAGGGGGGGGAATTGCTTGTTCCCCTGGGGCTTGCGCCGCACCGTCACCCAGATGAAGCCGTCGTGGGGCTCGACGATGCCGCGAATGTTAAAGCCCTCCTCTACATCCTCGGGGGCAGGCAGAAAGGGCTCGTCCAGATCTGGATCTTGCTCCTCCTCCGGCAAGGCCAGGATGCGGATAACGCTCAGGCCCAAAGTGCCGCCCGACCGCGGCTGCGGCTGCACGTAGTACCAGTAGGTGTGGCCGCTCTCGATGCAATAGGTGAAAGGGCGCAGCAGCTCCGCGCGGCCAGGGGTGGCCGGATACTCTACGCCATCGGCGGCAACCAGCGTCGCCTGAGCATAAGTCTGCGGGATCGATTTTAGGGATCCCTTGATCAAGCCCAGGGCGCGGAACTGGTAGGGGTAGGCAGGAGGGGGCAGTGGGTTCATCAGGAACAGGGGTAGAAGCTATGGGGGTAGGGTCTACAAGTTTATCCCATGGCGGTAGTCACCTTAGAGGTATAGGCGGCTGCTAATCCAGCAAAAATTGCACCCACTTCGGCGGCGGCGGCAGCGGACAGCGGAAATGCTCCATCACCAGAGCTGCCACCAAATGCACCGTGAAGACGTAGACCAGGGAGTTAAAGGCGATAAACCCTGCCACCACCACCTGAACCATCCAGGGTTCTGCCACCCAGTACACACCCAGCCTGGCCAGAGACACATCCAGCAGCCAGTTGGTCAAGCCGGTGAGTTGGATGGTGACGTAAGTCCAGAGGTTTTCCCCCACCAACAGCGAGGAGAGCAGCAACTGGAAAACGAGGCCGAAAGCGCTGAGGGCAGCGCCGCTGGCCACCGAGACATACCAGGAAAGGCGCCGCCGCCATAGGCGGGCACACCAGTAGCCCAGCAGGCCGTAGGGAATGACGTAGAGAATGCTGCGCGTGGGCCCCATCAGCACCGTCAGCAACAGAGCAGAGACCGCCAGCGCCATCGCCCCGGTGCGGGGATCCCAGCGCATCACCGCCAGCGCCACCGGAATGGGGAAAAACAGACGCATAAACGGGGCCAGCGGCGTGTAGCTCAAGATCCAGATCAAAGCAGCAGTGCTGGCTAAGAAAGCTGTCTCCACCACCCTTAGAGCCGGAGAGCGGGGAGGTGGCGGGGGCAAGGGAGGAAAATCCTGCTGCACAGGAGGCTGAGGGGACGCAGGCACAGCGAGAAAAAGAAAAGAAAACTGTTCCCAGCTTAGGTCAGCGGTTGTGGAGTTGGTTGCAGTTGGGGAGCAAGGGCTCGGCTACTTGACCTTGCCGCTCCGCAAGACTTACACAACGCTAAACAAAAACGAACTTTTGTCCAGCGTCGTTGCTTCCTTTCTACTTCCACGACCCATACCTCGTTGGTTGCCCAACCCCCCCTTAGTCCCCCCGTATACGGGGGGATGTAGGGGGGCAGAGGAGTCTTCACAGGCGTAACTTCCCGTCGTTCGCGGCAGCGGGCCGTAGGCCTTGAACACAGTTGGCTGGAAGGGAAGAACCTGTTCACCACAACCAACTGACAGCTCTAGAGCTTGCACTTGTACTCTAGCTGTCGCCGAAACTCATAGAACCCACAGTCAGCAATGCTGCCTACCAACTTGTGGTTCTTGAGCATCCCTGAAACGTAAGGACGCCGTCCCGCTGACGCGAACAGTTTTTCTCAGCAAAACCCTGACTGACTAGAGGCAGACCCGACCTCCCCCTGTGGCAGAGCTCTGGATCCTCTTCCCATCCCAGCCCACCTGCCAAACTTGGCCCGCTACTGCCACCTCATCCCCCAGGCGTAACTTGCGCCCTCGCCGGGTTTCCACCTCGCCGTTGACCCGCACCTGCCCCGCCTGGATGAGCTGCTTGGCCTGCCCGCCGGTGGGCACAACTCCCGTCAGCTTGAGAAATTGATCCAGTTTGATAAGGGGATCCCCTGCTGGAGGAGCTTGGGAAGGGGGAAGAGTCTCGGCCATAACCTCACCGTTCTGGCTTGGATGTTGGCTGATCCAACTTTTTAAGATCCAACTTTTTAATTTTGACGCTGCTGCTCTGCCGGGATGGGCGATCCCCTAGGGCTACGGGCTATCGGCAGCAGCCGAAGCGGTGGGCTCGCCTTCGGCAGACCAAAACTCATAGGCAGCCTGGGAGAGTTTGGCGATTAGCTCTTCGGCTTTGGGATCGTTGGGAGTTTCCCGCTTTACCCACACTGCTGCCACGTAGCGTCGCCCGTTGGGCAAATCGAGTATGCCGGCATCTCCCACCACCGACCTGAGAGTTCCCGTCTTGTGGGCAATGCGCACCTCTTGGCCCAAGTTGGGGCGAAAATAGGAGGGCCGCTGCGTGCGCCAGAGGATGTCCAAAAAGCGGTCGCGGCTGCGGCGGCTGAGCATTCGCCCCTGCTCCACCTGGCTGAGCAGCCAGACCATGTCGCGCGGGCTGCTGGTGTTGGTGCCCTCCAAATCCGGCAGCCACCAGGAAATTTGCGTGTGCTGCAGCCCCCACTGGCGAAACTTTTGGTTGAGGGCTTCCCGACCGCCGAGGCGATCGATGATGAGGTTGGCGGCGAAGTTGTCGCTGATGGTGCTCATGAGGGTAGCTGCCTCCAGAGCAGAGACCCGGGATCCGAGGGGACGGGTCTGCAATACGCCAGCTCCCCCGCCCCTGAGGTCTTCTCTCAAAGTCAGCCTCTCGTCCAGCCGCACCTGACCCGTTTCCACTGCCTGCAAAAAAGCCAGGAGAATCGGGATCTTGATGACGCTGGCGGCAGGAAAAACCTGATCCGGCCTCACCCCGGCAAAGGCGCCGCTTTCCACCTCCCAGAACAGGGCTCCTGCTGTCAGGCCCGGCTGATCGGCCAGAGCAGCCAAGCGCTCCTGCAAAGCGGGGATTTCCTGTCCTCTTAACAGGTCTGTGGGCAAGGTGGAGGGGAGCTCCTGCATCGCATCCTGTTCTGGCCGGGCAGGAGTGGTCGATTGCAGCAGTTGCGATAGGCCAGCCATCGTCAGGCCCAACATCAGGCTGAGGCCCAGGCCTCGCAGCAACACCTCCAACAGGGCCGGAGACCGCCTCAGGCGGCGAGGCTGGGCAGCTCGTTGGCGCATCCGGGCAATGGCTCTTTGGCGAGAGAGGCGCAGCGGTTGGGGGCGGGAAGCCAAGAGGGATCCCTCGGCAGCCGGAGCAGGCAGCAAGTGGCGAGAAGGGGAGGCAGCCTGAGTGAAGCGGCGCTGACGACGCACCGGATCCCGAGACCTTTCTCGAGCTAAGCTGCTGCCTTTCCCCTCCCCTGTCCTCGCCATAAGAACGACTGCCCCAACGAAGGTCTTGATGACCGATATCGCGACAATTTTACTGAACTTGCGCCGGCGAGCCCGGTTCAATTAAACCCACAGATCGGCGAACCTGGCCTGGGAAAGTTTGGCGAGGGAGAGCTTTGGAGCTTGGCCATCTCCGGCCCTCCACCCCTCCTGAGTCGGCAGTCGGGCTGCTTCGACCTCTTGGGAAGCCCCTCGAGAAGAAGATCGCGGAGAAACAGGGGCAACTCCTCAGGCAATCGCGACCTTGTTCTCCGAGGGTGAATCCGAAGCTCGGCCTGCTCCGTACTTGAGGTGGCTTGTTCTCCGACCGAGGAGCTTTTTCCATATTGTTGACGCTTTTGCTGGATTCGGCCTTGCGGCCTCGTTTTGTCTTCAAAACTTTTTGGGGCGTCTGCCTAGCTGCTGACTTGTTTCTCAGCGGCTGCGGGAGCAGCAACTCGGCGACCCCTGCGCCGGGAGCTGTAGTCTCTACGGCTACCTTGACCCTATCTCCTGCTGCCGAAGTACCGCCGGTAGCGGTGCCCAGCTCCGCCAGCGGCAGTGCTGTGGTCACTTTAAACCAAACCGCCCGTACCCTATCTGTTGAGCAGGTCTCCAGCTTCTTGGCCGGGGCCTACTACCTCAACATCCATACGCAAGCCAATCCTGCCGGCGAGTTGCGGGCCCAGGTGGTTTTCCCTCGCTAAACCTGAGAGGCGACTTCTCAGCCGCCTAGGCGGCGCGGAGCCCTGCGAGGGCACCTTTTATACCTGCTGGGCCGGGTGGACTGTCTCTTGCAGGGCCCCGCCGTCGGCAGGTTGTCTAAATAGCAGGGAAGTTGGCTGCCCAAGCCTCTGCCTGGGCGGCTCCTGTGCTCTAACTTTTGCGACCAGCGGAGGCGGTAGGGCTTGCCCGACGGGGATCCCTCTTTGGGGGGCGGCTCGGATCCGGGCCAAATTGGCTATCCTAGAGATGAGGGGGTTGGTCGATAACGGAGTTTCCCCATCGCGACACGTATCCCAAGTGAGATCCTCGACACCCCAAAGCCGAAGCTGGTGGGAGGCAACAATGGCTGACTACAACCGCGGCATTATGAGGTTCAAGGGGGCGGATAGCCCAATTGTGGTTCTGATCTCGGCCAGCATTGTGGCGGGGGTGGTCTCGGCCCTGATCTGGTGGGCGTTGCACTTCGCTTACGCGGCTTGAGATCCCAGGTTCCTTCTCGACGGACTGGAAGAGAGTCCGAGGTTGCGGTTGCTGGCGAGCAGTCGCTAGGTTGGAGCAGCGCAGTTTTGCAGCGCCTGCGGCAGTCCTTGCAGCGTTGGTACTGCCAGCAGGGTCGAGATCTGCCCTGGCGACGCACGCGGGATCCCTATGCCATTTGGGTGGCGGAGGTGATGCTGCAACAGACCCAGGTGGCAACCGTGATCCCCTACTTTCAGCGCTGGATGGAGGCTCTGCCCGGGATCCCAGAGTTGGCGACGGCTCCGCAGCAACAAGTGCTGAAACTGTGGGAAGGGCTGGGCTACTACCGGCGGGCGCTGAATCTGCACAGAGCTGCTCAAATCCTGATGCAGGAACACGGGGGCCAGTTTCCCAGGAATCTGGAGCAGGTGCTGGCGCTGCCGGGGATCGGGCGCACCACCGCTGGCGGCATTCTCAGCGCCGCCTTTGACCTGCCCCTGCCGATTTTGGAGGGCAACGTCAAGCGGGTGTTGGCCCGCCTGGTGGCTTTGCCCCAGCCGCCGGCCCGTTGTCTGCCCCTGTTGTGGCGGCTTTCGCAGCAGTTGCTGGATCCCGAGCAGCCGCGCACCTTTAACCAGGCCCTGATGGACTTGGGCGCGACCATCTGCCGGCCCCGGCAGCCTCGCTGTGGCCAATGTCCTTGGCAGGCCGATTGCGCTGCCTACAATCGAGGTCAACAGCAACACCTGCCTATGTCTGAGCCCCGTCCCTCGCGCCCTCACAAACAGATCGCGGTGGCCATCGTTTTGCGAGGGAAAGAGATCCTCATCGATCGGCGGCTGGAAAGCTCCATGCTCAGCGGCCTGTGGGAGTTCCCCGGCGGCAAAATCGAGCCGGGAGAAACCCCTGCGGAGTGTGTGGTGCGGGAGGTGAAAGAAGAAATCGGCATCGACATTGAGGTGGTGGCTCCGCTGGCCACCATCGAACATGCCTACACCCATTTCACCATCACCCTTATTGCTTTTATCTGCCGCTATTTGCGCGGAGAAGCTCAAGCCCTGCAATGCAGCGAAGTGCGCTGGGTCGAGCCGGCGGAGCTGTCGCAATTTCCCTTTCCGGCAGCCAACCAAAAGCTATTTCCCTACCTGTACGCTTGGCTGGAAGCGCGAGGGCATCTCTTATAATCCGCCAAACTGCTTAAATCCCTCCGGCTTTGCTCGCACAAGACATCCGATAGGATGATAGGTGTCCTGCTGAGGTGAGGCACGGATATGCTTGTCACTCTGGAAAAAGCTGGGGAGATTCTTGCCAAAGGATCCCATACGGCGATTACGACAACAGACGGCAAGATCGCGCTGGTGCCAAAAGGAAAAGAGAACCTTAAGCTGACGGCCGCCGAAGCCATTAACTTGATGTTCTACGTCGTCCGCTCTGCCGACCCCCCAGAAGCAGTGATGGCACAACTGCAAGAGGCCGTTGCCAAGGCGCAAGCCCCTGATCCCGCCGAAGAACGCGCCAGAAGATATCGAGAAATCCGCGGAACTTAGCAGAAGCCGGTCGAGTCGGTTGCTCCAGGGCTCTCTGGACTAACTCGAGTTCCAGAATCAGAGGCTGGCAGGGCTGAGGGGAACCAATTTCCCGTCCGTAGTCAACCCCAGCAGCATCGGCTCCTGTGGCTGGATGGCCTGGCCAGTGAGGGCGCAACGCTGGGGCCGCTGAGCCGTGGCGGGGAAACTGGCCTGAATATCCTCGGCGGTGAGGGTGGCAGCCTCTTGAGAGTGGCGCAAGACATAGCCCCAGAGAATTTCGCGGATCAAGGCCTGGTAGCCCTGGCCGCCGGCCAACGCCTTCAGTCGTTGCTTCAGTTCCCGCTCCAGACGAATGCTGGTCACCTCCATCTCGGTGGTGGGAGTGCGAGGGTGGGCGTGGGCATGCATGCAGGGATCCTCTCCAAAGGCTTATACTACTCCTGTAGCACAAGGTGAGCACTGAGAGCATTCTAGGTGTAGAGATTTTGCCGCAGGTTTTATGGTTGAGCCGATCCCACCTCGTCGCCGCGCCTTAGAGCACCTGCTGAACCGGTTGGGGTTCAAGGATCCCGCCTGGCTGGAGCAACTGCGCTGGGATCTGTTGGATCAAGCTTTGATTCACCCTTCTCTGGATGGCCAGCGCAACAACGACCGGCTGGAGTTCTTAGGGGATTCTGTCCTGCGCATTTTGGCCACTGAGTTCTTGTTCCAGTCCTATCCCCACTTGTCGGTGGGAGAGCTGACCGCAGTTCGCTCGGATCTGATCAGCGATGCCCACCTGGCGGAACTGGCGGATCTGCATGGCCTAGAGCGCTACCTTGAGGTGGGATCCAGCTCCCAAAACGACCTGGCCGGACGGGAGCGGCGCTTAGCCGATGCTTTTGAGGCGGTGTTGGGATCCCTATACCTGAGCTGGGGCATGCACACCCTGGCCCGGCTGCATCCTTGGCTGGATCCCTACTTTCGCCAACGGGTGGAGCAGTGGTTCCAGGATCCCACTCGGCGCAACCCGAAAGCCGCGCTGCAGGAACTGACCCAACGCCTATGGGGCACCTTGCCGGAATATCGTCTGGTGGCTGCCCGGGAACACCCGCCGCACTTCACCATGGAAGTTTGGGGCCACGGCCAATGTTGGGGCCGCGGCGAGGGGCGCTCCAAAAAGGCGGCAGAAATGGCCGCTGCGGCCCAAGCCTACGGGCACTTGCAGTCGCAGGAAATAAGGTAGGCGCCACTACGAGGCGCTCCATGGGTGGCAACCGCTGTGGTAGCCGGCCTCTGCTTCCGGCACCGCCAGCCCGCTTCTACGGGGAGTTCTCGCCTCATCTCGCCTGCAGCTGCAAGCTGGGATCTGCATTGCCCAGCTTTTTGGGGGTTAGGCTGACAAGGGGGCAGAGCAGCGGCAGCCTGAGAGAGATGAGAGCGTTGAACCTAAGCTAGACCTAGCCAACGGTGCAACAAGAGTATGGATCCAAAATTGGAACAGCGCGCCCGCGAGCTGCGCGCTCTGCTGCAGAAGGCCAGCATTGCCTACTACGTCCACGATGCCCCCATTCTGGAAGACAGCGTTTACGACCGCCTCTACCGCGAGCTGCAGGAGCTGGAGCGGGCCTACCCCGAGCTCATCACCCCCGACAGCCCCACCCAGCGGGTAGGGGAAAAGCCCGCCGAGCAGTTCCCCACCGTTTCCCACCGCATCCCCCTCTACAGTCTGGAAAACGCCTTCAACCTGGAAGAGCTAAAGGAATGGCAAGAGCGCCTGTGGCGGGTTCTGGGGCGCACCCCTGAGGAAGGGGAGCTGGAATATGTGTGCGAGCTGAAAATTGACGGCGCTGCCCTGGCTCTTACCTATGTGGATGGGCTGCTGCAGCGGGGGGCCACCCGCGGCGATGGACAGTCAGGTGAGGACATTACCCCCAATATCCGCGCCATCCCTTCTATTCCCCTGCGCTTGGCAACCGCCGCTCCCCCGCCGGTCCTGGAGGTGCGAGGAGAGGCCTATCTCCCCATTGCTGAGTTCGAGCGCATCAACCGGGAGCGATGCTCCGCCGGGGATCCCCCCTTTGCCAACCCGCGCAACTGCGCCGCCGGCACCTTGCGCCAGTTGGATAGCCGCGTGGTTGCCGCCCGCAAGCTCAGCTTCTTCGCCTATGCCCTCCACTGGCCGGAGGGGTGGCCAAGCGGGGATCCCCCCCAAACCCAGTGGGAGTGTCTGCAGCGGCTAAAAGACCTGGGATTGCCCGTCAATCCTCTGTCCCAGGTGTGCCGGGGCCTCGAGGAGGTGGTCCAGTTCTACGAGCGGTGGCGGCAGGCCCAGCTTCCCTATGCCTGTGACGGTGTGGTAGTGAAGCTCAACTCCCTGCGGCTGCAAGAGGAGGCCGGCTTTACGCAAAAATTCCCCCGCTGGGCCATTGCCCTCAAATACCCTGCCCAGGAAGTCCCCACCCGCATTCGCGCCATCGTGGCCAGCGTAGGCCGCACCGGAGCCGTCACGCCGGTGGCGGAGCTGGAGCCGGTTCTTCTGGCGGGCACCACCGTCAGCCGCGCCAGCCTGCACAATGCCGATCGCCTGGAAGAGCTGGATGTCCACATCGGCGACACCGCCATCGTGCGCAAGGCCGGGGAGATCATCCCTGAGGTGGTGGGGATCCTCAAGGAGCTGCGCCCCCCCGATGCCGTTCCCTACCGCCTGCCCAGCCACTGTCCCGAGTGCGGCACCCTTTTGGTTCGCCCTGCCGGCGAGGCGATAACCCGCTGCCCCAACCCAGCTTGTCCGGCCAAGATCAGGGGGCAACTGCAGCACTGGGCCAGCCGCGACGCCATGGATATCGAGGGCCTGGGGGAAAAGCGGGTGGCCCAGTTAGTAGAAAAGCTGGGGGTGCGCACCGTGGCCGATCTCTACCGCCTCACCCCGGAACACTTGGAGAGCCTGGAGGGGATGGGATCCCGTTCCAGCCAGAAGCTGGTGCAGGCCATCCAGCGCTCCCGCCAACAGCCCTGGGAGCGTGTGCTCTACGGCTTGGGGATCCCCCATGTGGGAGTGGTAACTGCCCAAACTTTAGCCCAGCATTTCCCCGCCCCTGAACTCTTGGCCCAGGCCAGCATCGAGGACATCGCCCAAATCTACGGGATAGGAAGAGAAATTGCCGAGGCAGTGGTGTCCTGGTTTGCCGATCCAGCCCACCAGCAGCTCCTGCAGGAGCTGCGCGAGTTAGGGATCCCTGCCCTGCCTCAGCAAAAGGCGCCTGCGGCTGCTCAGGTGCTGGCTGGGAAGAAGTTTGTGATTACCGGCACCCTGCCTACCCTGTCTCGCCAGGAGGCCAAGGCTTGGATTGAAAGCCGCGGCGGCAAGGTAACCGCCAGTGTTAGCCGCCAAACAGACTACGTGGTGGTGGGTTCAGACCCTGGCTCCAAGCTCAAAAAGGCTCAAGAATTGGGGATCCCCCTGCTGAGCGAAGCGGAGCTGTTGGCTTTGGATCCTGGCAATCCCCATTCTTAAGTGGAGCCTTAGGGAAAAATTTAGGCGGCCCAGCTTGTCCTGGCCTTGGAGATGGTTTATATTCAACTCTGTGAGGAGTGAACGCCGGAAGGGGAA
>Ga0308414_1001297_pt1 | contig 16276 bp, 15 predicted proteins | sample HotsprSampleOS50_FD_205667 | JGI IMG/M metagenome (GOLD analysis project Ga0308414, IMG submission 205667) | Hot spring phototrophic mat microbial communities from Octopus Spring, Yellowstone National Park, Wyoming, United States - 20090730_OS50 ... | reverse complement strand
GTTGGGAGAGAAAACGGTCGACTACATCGATCACATCCACATTCCACGGGTCGATCTCCCCCCGCTCTGCTAGGTCTAGGAGTAGGGCGATCGCCTCTTGGGTGATGGGTGTTTGACTCACAGGAGACAAAGGGCTATGGCGACTATTAACCAGCAGGAGTTAATTGCCAGTTTCAAGTTACTAGTGCAGATGGCAAAGGCAGATGGCAAGCTCCTACCCGAAGAGATTGCCAGTTTGCAGGAGAGCATGGCACAGGTGGGTCTGCCCGAGGGTATGACCATTGAGGGTTTGCTGACGGAAGAAATGGATACCAAGGCTCTGTTGGCGCAGATCACTAGCGATACGGCGCGGGAGTTGGTGTATCAAGCGGTATTTACTATGGCAAACATCGATGGGGAAGTCAGCCCTGAGGAAAAAGAACTACTGCAACAGGTGAGCGAGAACTTTACTAAGGATAGGGTACTGGGGAAGCAGGGTTGGGTGGAGGAGCTAGAGCGCAGGTCGCGCACGGGCAAGCATACCATTGCAGGTCAACTGCAACAGATCACCGACCCCGTAAAACGGCAGGATGAGGTGGACAGACTGACTACTGATATGTGCTTTATCAATGCCATACTGGGAGCTTTTCCTCTGCCTCTTATGTCCCTACCCTTTGATCTCTTAATCTACTGGAACCAGTTGGATTTGACCCAGTCCATTGGCGAGGTATGGGGCTACAGCCGCTCCCGCACAGAATTGAAGCGGGCCTTACTGCAAACCCTAGGAATTACGGGGGTGCGTATTGCTTTGAGTAATTTCAGTAAGCTGATTATCCCAGTGGGTATGGCAGTGGGGGCAACTACGGGTTTTGCTAGCACTTGGGCGATCGGCAAGGTGGCGGATCGCTATTTTGCCAGCGGGTGCAATTTAGATGCCACCACCTTGAAACAGATTTTTAGAACAGCAGAACGGGAGGGGCAGGCAAAGTACAAGGAGCGAGAGCAGGAAATCGCCACCAAGAAACAGCAGATCGAGGGGCAGATTTCTAGCCTGTCCCAGCAGTTGACAGAGGGGAGAATCACCCCAGAGGAGTATCAGGCGAAGTTGCAGGAGTTGATGGCTTGAGTTCTTCTAGCTTGGTTCTGGCAGGAGTAAAGGCGGGGTCAAGGGCAAGCACTGCTTCAAAACAGGCGATCGCTTCGGCGGTCTGTTGCAGTGCCAGCAGGACATTACCCAGACTGTAGTAAGCAGGGGCAAGGTGGGGATCGAGATCAAGAGCTTCCTTGTAGGCAAAAACCGCTTCCCTGAGTTGGTTTTGCTGGCAAAACAGATTACCCAAATGGTAGTGAGCAGTGGCACACTGGGGATCGAGGGCGATCGCTTGGTGGAGCAGTTCCTGAGCTAGGGCAAAATTTTGTCGCTGGGCATAGGCGATCGCCAAGTCCACCACATCTGTCGCTAGTGGAAGCTCGGGATCGAGGTTGGCGATCTCAGTGAGCTTTTGGTAGGCGCTATCCAAGGCAGACTCCGCCAAGTAAGTGCGCACTATCTGGCTGTGGGCTAACTGGTGGTGGGGATCAATGGCAAGAGCACGCTGGTAGCAAGTGCGGGCTGAAGCATAGTCTTGCCGCTGGTGATAGACCTTGCCCATAAAAACATGCGCCTCAGGGGTAAAACTGTAAGGGTTGAGGATCAGGGCTTGACTGTATGCCTCAAAAGCCAGCGCCGACCACTGGTTTTGCTCATAGGCTCGGCCCAATAGCCAGTAGCCATAGGCTTGCACTTCAGGGCTAGCAGGGAGTTTCAGGGCGGTTTCCAGATGGTTAATTGCCTCCATGACCTTGCCCAAAGCCAGCAAGGCTTCCCCCATCTGGCAGTGTAGAAGCGGCTCATTGGGTTGAATGGCAATGCCTTTTTGTAATTGGGAGATCATCCCTTGCCAGTCATTTTGCTGGCGGTACTTGACGCTCTGCTCGAGGTAAAACTGAGCCGTACTCACTTTGTCCATTCAGTGTGGAAAAATTCCCCACGGGGACGGTCAATGCGTTCGTAGGTGTGCGCCCCAAAATAATCCCGCTGGGCTTGGGTGAGATTTTGGGGTAGGTTTGCCCTGCGATAGCTGTCAAAGTAATCTAGGGAGGCGCTAAAAGCAGGAATGGGGATGCCTAGCTGTGCCGCTGTCTGTACCACAAAGCGCCAAGCGGTTTCTTTGCTGAGAATAGTCTGGGTAAACTCCTCATCCACCAATAGGTTGGGCAGGTGGGGATTGCGCTTAAAGGCATTTTTGATTTTGTCGAGGAAGCCAGCGCGAATGATACAGCCTCCCTTCCAGATGCGGGCAATTTCTGCTAAGTTCAACCCGTAGTCATGGGCTATGGAAGCCTTTGCCAACAGTGCCATCCCTTGGGCATAGGAGCAAATTTTAGAGCAGTATAGGGCATCGCGCACTGCGTCAATAAATTCTTGGCGATCGCCCTGGTATTTGCCCGTGGTGTTAGAAATCAGCACCTTAGAGGCGGCAACCCGCTCCTCTTTGTAGGAAGAGATAACGCGGGCAGTGACAGCGGCAATCATAGTGGGGATGGGCACCCCCAGCTCAAAGGCACTCTCTACAGTCCATTTTCCTGTGCCCTTCTGCCCTGCCGCATCTAGGATCATATCCACCAAGGGCTGACCTGTGCCCTGATCGTCCACCTTGCGGAAAATGTCGGCGGTGATGTCAATCAAAAAGGAGTTAAGTTCGGTACTGCGCCACTGGCTAAAAATCTCGTGCAGTTCACTAGTGGTAGCTCCCAGCCCAGTTCTGAGCAAGTCATAGGCTTCGGCGATCAACTGCATGTCGCCATACTCAATGCCGTTGTGTACCATTTTCACATAGTGCCCCGCACTGCCCCTGCCCACATAGGTCACACAGGGACCATCATCCACTTGGGCGGCAATTTTGGTGGCGATGGGTTCAATCTCCTTATATGCCTCCAACTGCCCTCCTGGCATCAGGCTAGGGCCATTCAGTGCCCCTTCTTCACCGCCGCTTACCCCCATGCCGATAAACTTCAGGTTCATTGCTTCCAGTTCAGCGGTGCGGCGATCAGTATCGGGGAAATGGGAATTGCCCCCATCAATGATAATGTCCCCCTCTTCCACAAAAGGCTTCAATTCCTCAATCACCGCATCTACAGGGCTACCTGCCTTGACCATGATCAAAATTTTGCGGGGACGCTCTAGGGAGGCTACGAAATCTTTGATGGTGTAGGTGGGAAATATCTGCTTCCCTTGCGCTCTGGTGGCAATGAACTTGTCGGTTTTGTCCCGACTGCGGTTATAGACAGCGATGGGGAAACCGTTGCGTTCAATGTTCAGGGCGAGGTTTTCCCCCATAACTGCCAGACCAATCAGACCAAAGCTTTGCTTGTCCATAACTTACCCCGTACTGCGTTAGATTTATCCTAGTCGCCCCATCGCCAATCCCCCAATCTCTTTGTCAATCCTTAATTTTTACGCCCCGATCACCAGCTATGGCTACCTGCCTTGCGATCGCCATAATTAGCGGTACTTCCGCCGATGGCATTGATACTGTACTTGTGCGCCTTACGGAACAGGAGCGATTAAATGTGGCACTGCTGGCAGGGCAAACTTTCCCCTATCCTGCGGATTTGCGCCAAGAAATACTAGCACTGTGCGCCTGCGCCCCAAGAACACTTCCTGAACTGTGCTGTTTGGATGACCGCATTGCCGAGGTATTTGCCCAGTGTGCGCTCCAACTCTTGGCAGAAACAGGCTACCACCCTGACCAGATCGCCTTCCTCGCCTCCCACGGACAAACGGTGTGGCATCGTCCGCCAACAACCCACCGTTTGGGCTACAGTTGGCAGATGGGCAGAGGGGCAGTGATTGCCCGCAAAACTGGAATTACTACCATTGCCAATTTCCGCAAGGCTGACATTGAGCAAGGGGGGCAAGGGGCGCCGCTGGTGCCCATGCTAGACTGGTTGCTATTTACTGACTCCCACGAAGGGCGCGTTGCTCAGAATATCGGCGGTATTGCCAACCTCACCTATTTGCCCGCCCAAGCCTCAGCGGATCAGGTGTTAGGTTTTGACAATGCCCCCGGGAATGTGCTCATCGATTTGGCAATGCAGACCCTGTTCCAGCAGAACTACGATGCCCACGGACAGATAGCCCGCTCGGGTAGGATTTGTGAGCCATTGGTGTCCCAATGGCTAGGAGATAGTTTTTTGCAAGCACCCCCTCCCAAGTCCACGGGCAGGGAGTGGTTTAGTCCCACCTACCTGCGCTGTCGTCTGGAGGAAGCAAAAGCCCACGACCTAGAACCGCAGGACATCATCGCTACCCTGACAGAATTTACCGCACGGGCGATCGCCCAAAGTTACAGCCAGTTTTTGCCTGCCATGCCCCAGACTGTAATTGTCAGTGGCGGGGGGAGCCGCAATGACTTTTTATTGGAAAGACTGAAATTTTGGCTAGGACAGGTTAGTTTGGTTACCAGCGATCGCATGGGTATTCCCAGCGACTTCAAAGAGGCGATCGCCTTTGCTGTGTTGGGTTATCTGAGACTACACAATCGCCCTGGGAACTTACCCAGAGTCACAGGCGCCAGAAAACCTGTAGCCTTGGGGGAAATCTTTACTTGATCCCCCAATTTTCTTAATATTGTGTGCAGTATTGGGCTGAGGTCACCATGACAGACAGCGCCCCCCTAGCCATCATCGCCGAAAACTTGAGCAAGTCTTACCGCATGGGTTTTTGGCTCAACCAACAGGTCAATTCCCTGCAGTCGTGCACTTTGTCTGTACCCCAAGGGGAAACCTTTGGTCTGCTAGGTCCCAATGGTGCAGGCAAGACTACCCTGCTGAAAATTTTACTGGGGATCATTCGCCCCAGTACAGGTAGGGGTTTGATTTTAGGCGCTCCTCTTGGCGATCGCCACATCAAACACAAAATTGGCTATCTTCCCGAAAATGCCTACTACTACGACTACCTCACAGGCTGGGAGCTGTTGGATTTTGTAGGCAGTCTGTTTAGCATTCCCCCCAGCGTAAGGCGCCAACGGATTGCAGAACTGCTGGACTTAGTGGGACTCTCCCAAGCGGTCGCCCGCAAAAAGCAACTCAGGCAGTATTCCAAAGGCATGGTACAGCGCATTGGACTGGCACAAGCCCTGATCAACGAGCCAGAAATAGTCTTTCTCGACGAACCAATGTCGGGCTTAGACCCTGTGGGACGCTATCAGGTGCGGGAAATTATCCTCATGCTCAAAAAACAAGGCAAAACCGTGTTTTTCAACAGCCACATACTCTCGGATGCGGAGTTAATTTGCGATCGCATTGGCATTCTCAACAAAGGAGAACTGATCGCCTGTGGCAAACTGTCTGACCTCCTAGGAAGTGACGCAGGTTATCAAGTGAGCGGCACAGGGGGCAATCCCGAAGCCCTTGAGCAATGGCTGACCGCCCTGTCATGGCAGGATGGACACTGGTCAGGTTATCTCACCGCAGAGCTGAGCAAATTTGCGGTGGCAGTGGAAGGGATGGGCGGTACAATTTCCCAACTGAAGCGATCGCAACAAACCCTTGAAGAATTTTTCATCGACCAAATTCGCCAACCCCGCGTTGCCCTGTGATTCTCCATGCCAAAACTGATCAAACTACTAACACTAGTACTCTGGCTTAGTGCCTTGAGCGGTGCCCCCAGTTGGGCAGATCAGAGCCTAGCGCGGGTACTGCGCAGTAATCGCCTCAGGGTGGGCATAGATGCCAGTGTAGGTCAACCCTACCTATTTTGGAATCCCCGCAGTCAGTACCTCGATGGTTTTGAATGGGATATTGCCCGCGAACTCGCTACCCGCCTCAAAGTAAACATCCAGCCAGTGAATGTGCCATGGCAAGACCAGCCGCAACAACTACAAGCAGGCAAAATAGATATTATTCTCAGCAGTCGCGAACAAGGTAGCTTGGACAACAGCAAATTTAGGGAAACCACGCCATACTATCGAACAGCTCAGCGTTTCGTAGTGCGCCAAGGCACAGCCCCCATCAGGTCATTTCGCGACTTGATTGGCAAGCGGGTGGGAGTGGTCACTGGTAGCGGGGGGGCGGCTCTGGTGGAAACCTACAACCGCAACCGTAGCAACGGCATTGCCGTATTTGTCTCCCCAGACATCCAGCGCATGCTCAAACAACTGAGCGATCGCCAGCTGGATGTCCTACTCCTCGATGAACCCCTTGCCCTATGGCACGCTAGGCAAAATCCCAACCTAGCAGTGGTAGGGGAGCCGCTTCTACCCATTGGCTTGGTGGTCATTGTCAACAGGCAGGATGAAGCCTTGCGCCTAGCGATCAATCAGGCTTTGGTAGAAATGCGACAAAGCGGTAAACTAGAGCAAATCCTCAGGAGATGGCAATTATGGCAACCCCAATCGTCTTTAAGATCGAGCGCGGACTAGCAAAATACAAACTCAACGACCACTATGCCATTCTAGGCTTGCCTTTGACCGCAGACCCCAGCCAGATCAGGGCAAAATATCTTAGTCTCGTGAAATCCCTGCACCCTGATGTGTTTGGGCGTAGTATAGAACAAAAAATGATAGCCACCGCTTTGCTGTCCAAGATGGTAAATCCCGCCTACCAAATTCTCAACAACGAGCGGGAGCGGAATGAATATCTCGCCACCCTGCGTCTCTTTGGCAAAGCACAGCAACAGCGCAATGAAACCCCAGCTATTGAAGGGGAAATCCCCCAAAAACTCCTGAAACTGCCCCACGAGTACACCTATACCCAGTATGTGCAACAGCTAGCAGAGCAACAGTACGGCGAAATGAGCGTAGAAAGCTGGGTGAAAATCACTAGCGATCTCAGTGAGCTAAATCTAGTTTTCCTATTCACTCAGCAAAATCTCACCTTTGTCAGCACCGTCAGCATACCCACCCCAAGCCCCACCCCTGCGCCTGTCGCCGCCACCCCCGCCCCCACCCCTGCCAAACCCCAAGTATCCCCCGCCCATCGCAATATCCAGATGGCGGAAATCCTACTTGCCAAAAAACAGTGGTCAGATGCTCTCAAAGAACTGCAAGCGGCAGTAAAACTGGATGAAAACAACGCCAAAATCTACGGTCTGATGGGGCTAGCCTACATGAACCTGAACAACAACATTCAAGCCAAAAACTTTTTCCAGAAGGCGTTGAAAATTGACCCCAAGGAAGAAAACGCCACCCAGCATCTCAAAAAAGTAGAAGCGGCGCTCAAACCCCCTGCCAAGGTTCCAGAGAAAAAGGGTGGTTTGTTTGGTTGGGGGAGGAAGTAACCTCTCAAGTGGGGAGCAGTTCTCCAGGGCGCAGTCTTGCCCACTTGCCCCGCTCCTCTTGAAAGCTGAGACAGCCTACCACATCCCACTCCATCAAAATCTCTTCCCCTTCCACGCGGATATTGACATTGATGCTGGGGGAGAGGGGGGTAAAGTCAGGATGTTCTGTGAGATGGGGCTGTCGGTGCTGAGTCTCTACTGCATGGTAGGTGGTACAGCGGTCTACAAACTGGCAATCGACACAAATGCACATGCTAGCTCCTTTCCTTTTTGCTGGTGGTACTCAAGGGCAGATGGATGGCGATGGTGGTGCCTTGGTGGGGGAAATGCTCCACAGTAACGATGCCGTTTTGGGCTGTAACTAAGCGGTGGGCGATCACTACCCCCAGGGTGGCACTATAGTTGTCCATTCTACTACTGGCATTACTGGCACTGCGAATAAATGAATCATTGGTAGTAGGTTGGTCTAATTCAGGCAAGAATACCCCTTCGGGGTTGATCTTGATCTGTAGTTCTGTGGGGGACAGGGTTAGGGCAAATTTAATCATCACATTGGCGATCGCCTTGGTGATGCAAAACTTGATCACCGTATTCAGGTAGGCATTGAGAATGTAAGCCAGCCATTGGCTATCGAGACGCACCATTGGGGCGCACTGCAGTAGGGGCACATACTGAATTCTGACACTGTCCCCCCACCTACTTTGCAGTTCTTGGGCATAGTCGCCGCAAAAGTGCACGATATTGAAATTAGTCAGCTCGGGTTGAAAGTTAGAAGCTTCGGCACGGGCGGCAATCACCACATCTTGGATGAGGTGAGACAGGGTTTGTGCCGCAGAAGTAATGCGTTGCAGGCGGGTGGCTCGCTCTTCTGCTGACCACTGATCTCCTTTTAGCTCTAGCATTTCTGCCGCCATCAGAATCGTAGACAGAGGATTGCGAAATTCATGCACCATCAGAGACAGCAAGTCACTTCGCTCCGCTCCCAAGGCTTCTAGCTTTGCTATCTTGCGGTGCTGTTGCATGGCAATTTCCATGACAGCAATCAGTTCGCTGACCCTGAAGGGTTTGACCACATAGCCGAAGGGATAGGTGTTTTTGGCGCGCTCTACGGTGGGGACATCGGCAAAGGCGGTCATGTAGACTACGGGAATGCGCCACTCCCGATAAATTGCCTCGGCGGCGCTGATGCCGTCCTGTTCTCCCTTGAGTACAATATCCATGAGAATAATGTCAGGCTGGGCACTGCCCGCATAGGTGATGGCTTGGGGAGCGTTGTCCACAATGTCTAGCACTGTATAGCCATGCTTTTGTAGCTTGCCCGCCACACTTTCAGCGGCGATCGCCTCATCTTCTACAATCAGAACCCTAGCACCTTTGGACGGGGGGGGAGCTATTTTCATACGCCGTCAGCCTTTCGCGATATTTCAGTTCAGTGAAGGTGATATTAAACTGCGTACCATGATCACTAGTGATTTGTAAATTTCCTTCCAACTGGCGCACCAGCAAGCGCACTAGGCGCAAACCCAGAGTATTAGCGTTTTCCTGTTGCTCTGGGTCAATTCCTGAACCATTATCCCCAACAATTAACTCCAACTGCTCAGAAGCAGGTTTCTTCTTGAAAGAGATATAAATCTCTGGCTGAACATTCTCAGCGTGGCGCCACGCATACTTGAGAGAATTGGTAACTAATTCATTGACAATTAGTCCACAGGGGATAGCGGTTTCAATATTTAAGGTAAGTGGCTCTAGCTCCAGTTTTTGATGCACAGGGCGCTGGTACAGACCGTAGCCCATGCACAGGTTATCTACTAGACTCTTCAGATAACTGGCAACTTCAATCCGCCCCAACTGTTGGTGAGATTGGTACAACTGCTCATGGAGCAGGGACATGGCATAGATGCGGTTCTGGCTGTTCTGAAACAGGGCGCTAATCTGCGGGTCGTCAATGGTCTGGGCTTGCAAGTCCAACAGGTTGGCAATGACATGTAGGTTATTTTTGACCCGATGGTGGATTTCTTTGATACACAGTTCTTTTTGCCGTAAATCCTTTTGCATAGCTTCTTGGGCTTGCTTTTGCTTGGTAATATCCCGAACCATGGCTAGACTGTTGATGGCTTTGCCCTTGTCATTGCGCAGGACATAGGCGGTAAGCAGTACCCAGATCACCTGCTGATCTTTTCTGATACAGCGTTTTTCCACCTGATAGTAGGGAATCTTGCCATAGTAGAGCTGTTTGGCAAGCATAGTATCTTTCATCGCATCTTCGGGGTGGGTGAGCACATTGAAAGGGCGACTGAGCAGTTCTGCCTCGGTGTAGCCTAGGATGTCGCAGAGGGTGCGGTTCACTTTGAGCAGGCGGTGATTGAAGCCAATGATTGCCATGCCCACTGGCACTTCTTCAAAAATTTGGCGGAAGCGGCGTTCGTTTTCTACAAAGGCGACTTCGGCATACTTGCGATCGCTGATGTCTTCAAATACCAGCAAAAGACAGCGGGGTTTCCCTTGGGCATCTTTGAGATAAATTCCTGTCAAATCCACCCACACGGAATGACCGTCCCGATGTTTGAACCTTTTTTCCATACGGTAATGGCTGTCGCAGTGCTGGCGCTCCAGTTTCTCTTTGAACACATCGTTGGGGTGGCTGAGATAGTCGGGGGTGAGACTGCGCAGTTCTGCCTCTGTATAGCCAGTCAGCTTAGTGCAGGCGGGGTTAGCCCAGACAATTTTCCCCTCTGGTTCTGCCAAAAGTACCCCCACTGGTAACAAGTTCAGGAATTGCTCAAATTTTTGCGGACTGCCGCTGATACATTGGTGCAGTAGCTCGCTGAGGTGCATAGGAGATCAGGAGACTGAAGATACCGCTGGTTCTTCTTGAGAGAGCAATTGGGGAGGCTGTTCGGCAGAGGACAGCCAGTGCAGTAGGGGCAAGGGGAGCAAGCTACTGAGATTGGTAATGAGCAGTAACAGCCAGAGATTGTCGAAGTTGGTTTCCGTAACCCCAAGCAGGTAGGTCAAGCCCGCCCCCAGCTGGGTAGAAATCAAACCAGAGATATTGATTGCTGACATCAGCAGGGCAAACAGGGTAGCTTCCACCCCTTCAGGGCAGAGACGGGCGGCGAGCACAAGGACGGGCATAAAGGCAATACGCCCCGCCACCGTCAGGATCAAGCTGTCGCCAAAACTAAACCAGTGATCGCTAATGCCCAAGGCACGATTCCAGTGGTTGACCAATACTAAGCTGGTGAGACCCAGCAGAGTGGCAATGACCGTACTCCAAAAGAAAATTTTACGCAGAGGAATATGCCGCAGATAGCGCTGAAACAGCCAGACCCCAAATAGTCCAGCAATGCTGGTGCCAAAGCGCACACTGCCTAAGAACTCTGGATTGAAACCCAGTTCGTTGGTAGTGAAATAAAAGAAGGCGGTATCCGCTGAAGGGGTAGCCTGCCACAGGAAAATAAAACCAGCAGGAAGCAGGATGCGCTGATTGGTCAGGGCTTGCTTGATCTGTCTCAGATTGATTGTCAGAGTTTGCACTAAGGAGCCACTGCTAGGTAGGGGGGGATCGGCGATCGCCCAAGCGGCTATCCCCACTAGTATGGGCAAAAAACCTGTAATGCTAAATACATTTCTCGCCCCCAGATGCTCTAGCAGGTAGCCACTGAGCCATGAGGAAGCGATCGCCCCTACGGAAACCCAAGCCCAAGCAAAGGACTGCAGGGAACCCCCATCCCCTTCTTCCCTTGCCCTCTGCACGATCAAAGCGTCAATGATGGCATCGGCGCAGGCAATACCTAGCGACCCACAGGCGATCGCCACCGCCGCCGTTTGGGGTGAATTCACCCAGTACGCCAAAGCCCACCAAGCGCTCGCCCCCAGCAGGCTAGACAGGATCAGGTAGGGACGACGGCGGTATCCCCCCAGAGGCAAGGCATCGGAGATCAGTCCGTAGATGGGTTTCACTGTCCAAGGTGCCATGGCGATCCCCACCAGCGAGGCGGTTTGGGCAGGGCTAAGCCCCAGTTCATCTTTGAGAAAAAAGCTAATGGCAAGGTGAGCAAGTCCCAATGCCCCTTGCACAAAATAGACGAGAGCGATCGCCACTAATTCCCAATCCCATCCTCCGTGCTGTTTCCCAGAGAATGGAGAACGGCGCATCCAGTGGTGAGGAATGAGCATGGGCTTAGTTACAGAATTTAACACTTAAACATAGTATTTAAGCACAAAAACCCCAGATACGGCTCTATCTTGGGGTATTTCTTGCGGGGGAGTACACTAGAAGGGTTGTAATTCTGCATACTGCCTGTGCTATCTCTGCGTGCCCAACTCACAAAAGAATCCCAAATTCGCGAAGCCTCCCGCTACTGCCAACTCTACGGCGCAATTAACCTCGCCCAGGGACTGCCTGATTTTCCTGCTCCCACGGCGCTAAAGGAGTCAGCACAACAGGCGATCGCCCAAGACTGCAACCAATACGCTGACACTTGGGGATTACCAGAACTGAGAACTGCGATCGCCCACAAGATGCAACGGCACAACCAGATTGCTGTCGACCCCGATCTGCAAATTACGGTGTGCTGTGGAGCCACGGAAGGGTTGAACCTAGCGCTGATGAGCTTGATTGACAGTGGCGATCAGGTGTTGCTGTTCGAGCCGTTTTACGAAAACTATCTGCCCAACTTGATCACCGTAGGGGCTGTCCCTGTGTTTGTCCCCCTAGAGCCACCCCATTGGCGCATTTATCGCGAGCAGTTACAGCCAGTGTTTGCCAGTGGCATCAAGGCAGTGATTCTCAACACCCCCGCTAATCCCACAGGGAAAGTGTGGAGCCATGCAGAGCTATCCATAATTGCGGAATTGTGCTGTGAATACGATGTCTATGCCATCACTGATGAAATCTACGAGTACATTCTCTACCAAGGACAGCACATCTCCCTGATGAGCTTGCCTCACATGGCAGAGCGCACTATCACCGTCAATGGCTTTTCCAAAACTTTTTGTGTGACTGGTTGGCGGCTTGGCTACACCGTGGCTAGCCCTACTCTCACTTCAGCCATGCGTCGCATCCACGATTTTTTTACTATCTGTGCCCCCACGCCCTTACAGTATGCCGCTCTAACTGCCATGGATTTTGGCGAAGCCTACTTCCAAGCCCTAGCGCAAGATTACCGTCGCAAAAGGGATTTGCTGTTCCCCATTCTGGAAAAAATTGGCTTGCAACCTGTACTTCCCCAAGGAGCCTACTACATCTGGACAGACTCCAAGGCGATCGCCCCCAATGCTAACCTTGCCGCTCACATTCTTGCCAAGGAGTATGGAGTAGCGGCAGTACCTGGGAACTGCTTCTGTGATCCCCGCCGCCCTGCAGATACTGTGCATAGTTTGCGCTTCTGTTTTGCCAAAAAAGACAGCACCCTTGCCGAAGCCGTACACAGGCTAGAGCGCCTGCTATAAACTCAAGTCTATGCACAAAATAAAACTTTTGAACCTCAACTTTCCGAATGGCGAGCACAGAAAGGCTACTTTGGTTCCATTTGGCACCATTGATTGGCACTTAGCCAAAACAGGAAAAGGCACAACTCAAGTGATGTTCAAGGGCAAAAATTTAGAAGTTAGGCACAGGTTCAGCGCGCAGAATGCCTAACCCCAACTCTTTAGCTGAGCACAATTTCACCTCGTAATAGCCAAGGATGTGTCTGTCTTCTGGTTTGCCCCTTGCTGTTCCACTGATCCCCATGGCAATCAGCACTACACAGTTATTTTGCAAACTGCGACAGCGTTGTTTCCAGAAGCGGCGCAGGTCTGCTCTTTCCTCTTCGGGAAACTCTGCAAATAGGTGAATTTCCTGATTGCCCATAATCAGTAGTCCCAATTCAAAGCGATCGCCAAAGTGAGACTCCCCAGGATTAAAAGCAACTGCTGTAATCCCCCCTTTGGCTTTAATCTCAGCAATCAGTTGCAAGGCTTTGGGGCGGGTAGTTTGAATCAAGAGGGCAGAAATACCTGAACCTTTTGGAGTGTAGTCTGTATCTGCCAATTGGCGATGTATGGGCAGATGGCGATAAATATCCAGCTTGTGCCATGGAATTTCTTGCAGTCTGAACAGGGTGTTGTCGGGCCACAGCTCCTGATGAATGTGGTGAGTGGTATTTTCCTCTTCACTGAGTAGATACAATTCCTGAGCCAGATCGGGCATGGTTTTCACCACAATTTGATGCTCCCCTTCGGGGGAGTGCAGTACATACATTCCTTGACAAGAGGGAAATGCTCCATCAGCAAACCTAGTCCGATGCTGGGCATAGAACTGATTAAAGGCTCTGAGGGCAAGGGTCATGGCGATCGCCTCTTCTTCGTACAAGTAAGGACGACCACCCTCTAGGGGATGCAGTGCTCCAAATACAGGTCGCAGTCCATCATTGAGCAACTGCCAGCCGTACATCTGTAAAAAGCGACTTTCCCAATCTTCCAAGTTGTCAGTCAGCTCAAATAAGCTAAATAGGCAGTCCTGACCGAGGAAGGTTTCTTCCAAAATCTCGCTGTCTTGGGAGCTAAGTAATCTTTGCCGAAATTGCACCAGCGAGGCATAGGAGCGATAAAAAATCACACCGCGCTCTAACCCTGCTTTGCCCATCACCACTGCAAACAGGTTTTCTAAGTCCCAGCAGTGCATCTCTAAGCAGATCACCTGATATTCCCACAACTGCTCCCAAGGGGCGTTGTACCACAGTTCAGTGGCTTCCTGAAACAGAGGAGCGGCATAGGCAGGGGGAACTACGGGGGGTACAGCATGGGAATGTTCGGCGATGTTGGCAAAAATGCTGTCAATTAGAGGCAGTTGGTCAGCGTGTTCTACAGCTATATCTAGTTCTTGCAGGATGCCGCGCAGATAAAATTGCAGTTGGCGATCGCGCACTAAAATCCTTTTGGGAAGGGCAGGTGGCACTGGTCCTTGGGGATGCTCTATCGCCTGCAATAGGGTTCTGACAAAGGCTTCCTGCCCTGCATGGGCATCTACCACATCCATTGCCCGCACCATGCCTTCTACAGGGTCAACCCAGAGGATACACTGGGGGGTATCTGTCTTGTGGTTAGTGGGGAGATGCACTAAGTTACTACTTTCGTGGTAGGCATAGGGCTTGCGGGGCAGGGGACGGCGATCGCCTTCCCACACTGAGTCAAGTCGTTTTAACTTTGCCAAACGGCGCAGGGTGGCACTATTCAACATGGTCATGACTGCTTGCCCCGCTTCTTCGCCAACAATCTATCAATTGTGTATCCAATGTTAGCTGAAATCACTGGTAAAAATTGTACAATTGCGGTGGTGTCAGCAACCAAAGAGCCATGGATGAACTCAATCCCATCTTGCAGGAACTCATCAACCATCCCATCGCCTTTTTGGGGGGGTTTGCTTCAGGATTATTGCGCCTCAGTCTCGAGGACGATCCCCTGCGCAGTTGGCTAAAGCAACAAGGGATTAGATACACTCCCCCTACCAGTGGGAGCAAGCACAACGGGGCTGGTCCCCAGTCCATCTCCATCGAGTAGGTGAACTATGGATTTTTCTCTTATAGCTCTCTGCCTAGCGATCGCCTACGGACTAGGTTCCATTCCCACAGGTTACTTGATTGCCAAGCGGGCAGGGATCGACATCCGTGAGCACGGCTCTGGCTCCACAGGGGCAACCAATGTGTGGCGTGTGGTGGGTAAAACCGCTGGGATCACTGTATTTCTGGTGGACTTTGCCAAAGGCATTGGGGCAATTTTGTGTCTGCAATGGCTGATCCCCCAGAGTGAGCCGTGGCTAGTGGTGGCAGTGGCCTTCACAGCGATCGTAGGGCATAGTCTGCCTGTGTGGATCAACTGGCGGGGGGGCAAATCCGTTGCTACAGGGCTGGGTATTCTCTGCTTCCTGCACTGGCAAACTGCACTTTTGGCTTTGGCGGTGTGGCTAGTAATCATGGCAATCTGGCGCACCGTTTCCCTCGCTTCCATGCTGGCGGCCCTCTCTACCCCCCTGTTTCTCCACCTGTTTGCCGCCCCTACTGCCTATCAACTGTTTGCCCTGCTGGGAAGTTTCTACATCCTTTGGACCCACCGTACCAATATCCAAAGACTGCTCAAGGGAGAAGAACTCAGTTTTGCTACACCCCCTGAAAAACAATAAAACCTCTCTCCCCAAAGGAGAGAGGTCAGGGATAAGGAAATAGGAAAACCTAGAAAATCCCTTCAGCGGCTTGTACTTTCTCCACCTGCTTTTTCTTGAGTACTAGCATGACCTGCATCAAGACCACTGCGGCAAAGAAAGCCAGCAACCACTGAATACGGCGAGGATCTTGTAAAACGATTTCTCCGTCCATCTGCCCAAAGCCCCCCACATTGGGATTGGTAGTCAAGGGATCGCCTGCAGACACCGTATCTCCCACTTTGACAATTAGTTCGGGACCTAGGGGAATGGTCTCAGTCACCGTTTCTCCCGATTCATTCTGGATTGTCACTGCATAGCCCCCGTAGAAGTTTTCCTCTTCATTAGCAGGAAGTTCGCTAATAGCTGTGATCTTGCCCGCCTTGCTAGCTGTGTACTGATTGTTGTTGCTCTTTTCCCCCGTGGGATAAACCTGCCCTCTGCCGCGATTGCCCCCCGCATGCACAGCATATTTCAAGAACTTGACATTTTTGTCTTTGTTGGGATCGGGGGACAGCACAGGAAACACGATTTCAGAGTATTCATCCCCCGATAGGGGCCCCACTAGCACTATGTTTTCTTGAGTGTCGCTGTAGGGTTGGTAGTAAATATCTTTGACCTTTTCCTTCAGCTCTGGGGGAATGCGCTCTTCGGGAGCAATTTTAAACCCTTCAGGAAGCATGAGCACTGCTCCCACATTCAGCCCCCCCTTGGAGCCATCCGCTAACACCTGCTGTTGGCTGTGATCGTAGGGGAGTTTTATCACTGCTTCAAATACCGTATTGGGTAGTACT
>Ga0308414_1001294_pt1 | contig 16284 bp, 16 predicted proteins | sample HotsprSampleOS50_FD_205667 | JGI IMG/M metagenome (GOLD analysis project Ga0308414, IMG submission 205667) | Hot spring phototrophic mat microbial communities from Octopus Spring, Yellowstone National Park, Wyoming, United States - 20090730_OS50 ... | reverse complement strand
CGTTACCCTAATGCAATACTTTAATAACTATTTAATAAATTTGTTACTGACATTTCTAAAGAGTTGAAACTACTGACATTTCTATTGAGTTAATACACTGTTATGAAATCAATATCATATTCATTTTGAATTTGCTCAGCAATTTCTTCAACTGATTTTTTTGCCTGCAATTGTTTGAAAATTTGTTTACCAATTTCATTTAGAGTGAAGGTTTCTCCCGTGCTTGGAAGAAAAACAAATCCAGAATCACTTATTGCAATGTTGTCTGGAATTAAAAATGATTTCATAATTCACCGATTGTTTTGTTTTTTAGATTACTTTAAATGGATCATTTTTTTAACATCAGACTTTTCATCAACCGACAATTCATAAAAAAATACTCCTGAAGTTACTCGTTTATTCCCTGCCTTACCATCCCAAGCAACTGTGTGATTGCCGGGAGTTTTATATTCATTTAGTAACGTTGTAACTTCTTCACCATTTAAATTATAAATTTTCAGTTGTACTTGTCCACCTTTGTTTAGGGTAAATGAAATATTTGTCTGACTATTAAATGGATTTGGATAATTTTGATTTAAGTTATAACCAATTGGCTCAACAGGATAATCGGTTGGGGTAACTCCAGTTGAATAAACTTCATAAAAGTATTGATTATTATAAGGATAAGTCCATTTTGTAAAAACACATTCTAAAAGACCATCAGAATTTACATCCATCAAATAAGGAGTTGAAAAACTATAATTATTTTGGTTTGCATTAAATACAATGGTGTTATTAACAATATTAAAAATTTTGACGTATTGTCTATAATTTGATGAAGTGCCTACATATCCGACGACATAAAATTCTGTAATTCCGTCGCCAGTTAAATCTGTTTGAAGAGAATAAAGTTGATAACCAGCTAATTTTTCTTCAGCGGTAAAATTGTATGTATAGTCAGGTGTAATACTTAATGGAGAATTTGAGACATAAAATTTTATAGAATCCAGATAATAAAATCTTTTATTCCAAGAGTTACCATTTTTTTGAAAATTAATGAATCCGGTAATCGCAGCGTCGCTAATGTTGGGAGAATTCCAAATATTTTGCCATTGTGCAAAGGTTAAAATATTGAAAAGTACAAATAAAATAAGAAATTTAGATTTCAAAGCAACTCCTTCATTTTTTAATAAATTATGTTTTAATTAGTTTTCTATTAAACAAATCTTTGACAATAATAAACAAAAGTTAGTTTAAATGAATAAAAATTTTTAATAAATAAAATATTCAAAATCTAACAATAAAATTAAATTATTCATCCAAACTTTTTGTTACCTATTAAAATAAATTCTATACTAATAACTATATTTGCACAACAAAAACAAGAGGTAATTATGATTTCAAACAAAATTTATGAACTGATGCTTAACCAAATTAACGCTGAGTTATCCGCATCATATTTATATCTTTCTATGTCAACATATTTTGAAGCAAACAATCTTCGCGGATTAGCAAAATGGATGAAAATGCAATCTGAAGAAGAGCGTGAGCACGCTATGAAATTTTATGATTATTTAGTAACTGTAGGGAAAAGAGTAGTACTTAAAGCAGTTCCAGAACCCAAATCAGAATGGTCTTCTATTATGGAAGTTTGGCAGGATACTCTTAATCACGAGAAAAAAGTTACTGATATGATTAACACTATAATGAAACAGGCAGTTGAAGAAAAAGATTTTGCATCTATGAACTTTTTGAATTGGTTTATTGATGAGCAAGTTGAAGAAGTTGCAGCCGTTGAAGATATCATAGCTAAATTTGAAATGATTGGTGATAGTAAACAAGGTTTGTATTTTCTTGATAAAGAATTAGGTTCAAGAACAGAAGGTTAATAAATATAAGGTTTGTCTGAATTTAATCATTGCAAATCAGTGACATCTGAGATTTCCTTTGTGAACTTTGTGTAAGAACTTTGAGCACTTTGTGTTTTAAAAGTCATTAACCACAAAGCTAACTAAGTAAAATGCACAAAGTCCACAAAGATTTTAATAAGTGAAAATCAGTTGCATCTGTGTTTTCTGCGTGCTATTATTTTTTACCACAGAGGCACAGAGAACACAGAGAGAATTTTAATGTTTTATATCCTCAACAGTAATAAGAGTTTGTCTCATTGAGTGAACTTTATTTGCAACTTCAAGATTGATTTCCCTGCTAACTCTTTGTTCAAAATAATCTCTGAATCTTTCAACCATAAATTTTACAGGCCAAGCAGCAGCTTCACCCAATGCGCAAATTGTATTTCCTTCAATTTGATTAGCTACTGTAATTAATAAATCCAAGTCATTAACCGAACCTTTACCAGCAATTATTCTTTTTAGAATTTTTTCGAGCCAACCAGTACCTTCTCTACAAGGAGTGCATTGGCCACAACTTTCTTGGTGATAAAAATGGGCAATCCGTGCAAGTACTTTTACCAAGTCAGTATCTTCATCCATAACCATAATGCCACCGGTACCAATTGCTGAGCCAGCAGCTTTCAATGATTCAGCATCCATCTTCACACCTTCGAGCTGATCACCACGTAATGGCGGCATTGATGAACCACCTGGAATCACACAAAGAATCTTTTTATTTCCTGGAATACCACCTGCATAGTTATAAATTATATCAGTCAAAAGAGTTCCGCTTGGTAATTCATAGACACCTGGTTTATTTACGTGCCCGCTAACTCCAAATAAAATTGTACCGGGATGTTTTGGTTCTCCAATAGAGGCAAACCATTCCCAACCATTATTAATTATTGGAGGAACATTTGCAATAGTTTCAACATTATTAATAGTAGTTGGGCATCCCCACAGACCATTTTGAGCCGGGAATGGTGGTTTTACTCTCGGATAACCTCTCTTCCCTTCTAACGAATTCATCAACGACGATTCTTCGCCACAGATATATGCACCAGCTCCTTTATGAATATAAATATCACAATAAAAATCAGTATTAAAAGTAGTTTTCATACCTTCACCAGCTAAGCCAGCTGCGTAAGCGTCGTCAATCGCTTTTTGCATTAGCTTAATCCATTTATGATATTCACCACGGATGTAAATATAACAAGTTTTAGCACCTATAGCATAGCAGCTAATTAATATTCCTTCAATAAGTTGATGCGGATTATATTCAAAAATTTGTCTGTCTTTAAATGAACCTGGTTCACTTTCATCACCATTAACACACAGATATTTAGGTTTATCTGTAGTCTTGGGCATAAAACTCCATTTCAATCCGGTAGAAAAAGCAGCACCACCTCTGCCCCTTAATCCTGATCTTTTGACCTGATCAATTATATCATCAGGAGATTGTGTTAAAGCTTTTCGAATTGCAGTATATCCGCCATTTTGTTGATAAACTTCGAGTTGATGAAGATTTGGAGTATCTGGTAAAACTATTTTAATCATATTCTGTATTTCTTTTAGTAAAAGATTTAGTTTAATGAGTTGATAATTTCTTCAACTTTTTCTTTAGTTAGATTTTCGTAAAAGTCCTCATTTATAGCAAACATAGGTGCAGTTCCGCAACTACCCATACACTCAACCTCTTCCAAAGAGAATTTACCATCTTCAGTAACTTCAAGATTGCCTATTTTCAACTTATCTTTGACTTGTGCCCAAATATCATAAGCGCCTCTAAGCATACACGAAACATTAGTGCAAACCTGAATGTGATATTTTCCCATTGGCTTTTGAAAATACATTGTGTAAAAAGTAACTACACTTAATACCTCGTGAGGATGCATTTCTAATAATTCCGCAATGGTTTGCATTATTTCATTTGTTATATATCCATTTTGTTCTTGTGCAATGTATAATGCTGCCATTACAGCAGCTTGCTTTTTGGGATATTTCTTTATCTCAGCGTTGAGTCGTTCAAGATTTTCTGGTGTGAATGAGAATTTCATAGTTTTAGTTTGAGTTAAAGTTTAAGTTTAAGTTAAAGTTTTTGTTGAGAATATATTTCTAGGTTTTCAAATACTCTATCGGAATTACTTTTTACTAAACCTATTAACATTGAAATAATTTCAATTAGTAAATTTTTACCAAATTGATTTTCTTCTAAAGAAATTAGTTTCTTGATATACAATACATCTAAACAAGCAGAGCATTCAGAAGCTGAACCACGAGCTATATCATAAAATTTATTTTTATCTCTGAAAGTATATTTACCAGTACCTTCTGCAATGTTCAAGCAAATCGAAGTAGAACTTTCATCCAATTGTATATATACTGATAAATTATCTTTTTTATTTTTCAATATCTTATCAACAAACTCAATAAATTCCAAAGACTTTTGATATACTTTTAACTTTTCGTGACTTAATTGCTTTTCCATTTTAATTAATTTAATTTTTAATAAAAATTCAAAACTCAACTAATTAAAATCTTTAACTTAAACTTTAACTTTAACTTTAACTCTAAAATTATCCCTCTCCTAAACTAAAGAAGCGAGATGCTTCTGATACTTTTTTCAGAAGCGGGGACGCTTATACTATAATATCTTTTTTGAAGCGAGGACGCTTCTACTACACTCTTTTTTGAAGCGAGGACGCTTCTACTACATTTTTGAAGCGAGAACGCTTCCACTACACTTTAACTTAAACTTAAACTTTAACTTTAACTTAAAAATCTACTTATCCGCCTCCCCCATTATCGGGTCAATACTTCCGATTATTGCTACAACGTCAGAAATCATATGTCCTTTTACCAAATAGGGTAATGCCTGCAAATTATTAAATGATGGAGAGCGAATCTTACATTTCCAAGGATGTCCTTCACCTTTACTAACTAAGTAAAATCCAAGTTCACCTTTTGAACCTTCGATAGCGTGATAGATTTCACCAACAGGAGGATTTATACCAAAATTTACAATCATAAAATCGTGAATAAGTTCTTCCATTCTGGTATAAATTTCAGTTTTCTTTGGTAGAACTTTTTTAGGCATATTAGCTAAAGTTTCACCTTGAGGCATTTTATCTAAAACTTGCTTAACAATTTTTGCACTTTCTCTCATTTCATCAACGCGAACAAAATATCTGGCAAGACTATCTCCTTCAGTATAAGTAACTAAGTTAAAATCAATTTTATCATATTGTAAATAAGGTGTTGCTCTTCTTAAATCGAAAGGAACTCCAGAGGCTCTTAACGAAGGACCGGTAACACCTAAATCAATTGCTAAATCAGCAGGAAGAATGCCTATATTCTCTAATCTTTCAATAAAAATTCTATTTGAATTTAGAAGTTTTTCACATTCAGTGAGGTTGTCATCAAATTGTTCAATAAACCACTTCACTTTAGCTAAAGCTTCTGGCTGAGCATCATTAGCAACTCCTCCAATACGAGTATAACTATTAGTAAATCTCGCACCGCAAAGAATATCCCATATATCAAGAATTTTTTCTCTTTCTCTTAAAGTCCACAGAAACACAGTTAAGGCACCGACATCCATTGCAAATGCGCCAATAGCGACTAAGTGAGATGCAATCCTTGCCAATTCAGCCACCATCATTCTAATATATTGAGCCCTGATGGGAACTTCAATACCTGCTAATTTTTCAACAGCCATTACCCAAGCAACATTGTTTGCCATTGGAGAGATGTAGTCTAATCTATCAGTGTGAGGGATATATTCATAATAGCTCATATTTTCAGCCATCTTTTCATAGCCGCGATGCAAATATCCAAGTTCAGGGACAGCATTCATCACTGTTTCACCATCAAGACGCAAAAGAACTCTCAATACTCCGTGAGTAGCTGGATGTTGAGGTCCCATATTTAAAATCATTTCATTGTCGAGAGCATCTTCAATTGTAATATCAGTATCTTTTAACAAAGCTTCGACGATTTTAGGATGAACTTCTTCTTTTTTTAATGCTTCCATAATAATCACTTTTTAGGTAATGATAATGAACCCGGAATTCCCATTAAAGGGAAATCTTTTCTTAGGGGATAATATTCAAAATCTTCTGGCATATACATTCTTCTTAAATCAGGATGATTTTTGAAAATAATACCATACATATCGTAACATTCGCGTTCCTGCCAATTTGCAGCACGCCATACTGAAGTAACTGAATCTATTGAACAATCTGATTCATCAACATCAGCTTTTATTTTCAATCTAAAATTATTCTTTAATGAAAAAATGTGATAAACAACTGTAAATCTGTTTTTTCTCGTAGCCCAGTCAATAGCAGTTATATCCTCAGAAAGAAGAAACTTTAAATCTTCATCATCTTTGAGGAAAGTGCAGATGTTTACTATATGTTCTTTGTCAACTTTTATACAAAACTCATCAATATATTCCGAAAATTCTATTTGATAATTTGGGAAGTTTAATGTGAGTTTTGTTTTTATTAATTCTTTGATATCCATAATTAATTTGATTGTAATACTTTTAGTTCTGGAAGTTTGATATCCTGAAAATCTCTGCCTCTTGTATTTCCTATTTTCTCCTGAATAGTTATTAAAGCATTGAGTAAATTATCAGGTCTTGGCGGACAGCCGGCAACATAAACATCAACAGGAAGGAACTGATCAATACCTTGAACCACAGAATATGAACGATACATACCACCAGTTGAAGTACAAGCACCCATAGCAATAACCCATTTAGGGTCTGGCATCTGGTCATAAATTTTTTTAACTACGTGAGCCATTTTATAAGTTACTGTGCCGGCAACTATCATCAAGTCACATTGACGTGGAGTAAACCTCATTACTTCAGAGCCGAATCTTGCAATATCATATTTCGGATCACCGACAGCCATCATTTCAATAGCACAGCAGGAAATTCCCATTGGCATAGGCCAGACAGAATTTTTCCTTGACCAAGCAATGATTGCATCTAATTGGGTAACTAAAAAACCGTCTGAATTTAATTTAGCTTCTAATCCCATTTGAATCCTCCTTTTTTGTAGGCGTATAAATAACCTAATTCTAGGACAACTAAAAAGATAAACATCGAAACAAAAACAGAAATTCCAATTTCACCGAATAATTTTTTGAATTGAACTGCCCACGGATAAATAAAAATCACTTCAAGATCGAAAATGATAAAAAACATTGCAACTAAATAATATTTAACTGACACTCTTTCATTAGTTGATCCAATTGGTTTCATACCACTTTCGTAAGTGGAAAGCTTATCAGGATTTGGTCGTTTAGGACCGAAAATCTCTGATGAGAAGACAGTTACTACAGCAAAAATTAACGCTGTAACTATTACTAAAAAAACCGGGATATATTGTTCTAACATAATAATTATCAAAATTTTTTGTTGGCAAACTTATTCAAAAATTGAGTGAATTCAAAAGAAGAAAATGCACTGCTAAAAGATTATGAAATGAAAATTGAGAAGTAGTAAGATATATAACTAAAAGAAAGTTAAAGTTAAAGTTAAAGTTTAAGTTAAAGATTATCTATGAATTTAAATATTTTTTCAACCAATTGATAACTTAGATACTAAGGATTTGCACTAATTAAAATCTCTATCATTGTTGTTCAAAATAAAAGAAAATAAATTTAATTTTATTTGAATCCCTTATAAAAATGTATTACTTTCTTAGTATTAGCAAGTTTAAATTAAATGTGGCTAAAGCCCATAATATTCTAATCTTTATAATAACAGTTGGATAAATCCAACTGCGATAGATAAAAAACAAATCTATCAGCATCTATTGCAGTTCAATTCAGTGAACTGAAAAAAATTAGAATCAAGGACAGGCTTTAGCCACATAAATATATTAATTTTGGACAGATGTGATTTAACTGATTTGCTGTAGTTTTCAGGGGGATAAAGGAAATCGAAGGAATAGGCAGAAATTTAAAACAGATAAGCCCTTAAAATTAAGGGCTTAAAGTTGTGGGCGCTAATGGATTCGAACCAATGACCCTCTGCTTGTAAGGCAGATGCTCTGAACCAGCTGAGCTAAGCGCCCAAAAATAAATATAAATATATATTCAAATTTTTTAGAACAGAATTAATCACACCTAATTTGGAGCTGACTAAAAAGTAAATTCTCTAAAATTTCTTTGAGTCTTGGTGACTTTGTGGCAAATAAAACATACTCTATCAACCAAACTCAAAAAAACAGCCACAAAGTCACAAAGGCACAAAATTAAATTCGAGATTTTTTTTCTGTCCAACAGGCTAATACCTTAACTTCTCAAAAGAACTTTAAAAATTTGCGTGTCAAATATCTGATATTTTCAAAATAAAACCAAACAACTAATTCTATTCTTGAGCGGCAGACGGGACTTGAACCCGCGACGTCCAGCTTGGGAAGCTGGCATTCTACCACTGAATTACTGCCGCATTATTTAATTTTTCCTTTTCAAAAATAATGTTAAAAAGATTATTGTTTATTTGCCTATTAAATATCAAATGCATTTATCACTAAATAATTTTGCTGCTGATTTGAAATTTTATTCGAACCAACTGCAGGACTTGCACTTTCGGGACGACTTGAACAAAATAGTTTTTGATTTGGTAATAATAATTCGTTAAACCTATGAGACAAGAAATTCCAGGCTCCCATATTACGCGGCTCTTCCTGCACCCATACTACCTTCTTACTTTTTGAATATGATTTAATTACGCTCCGAACCTGTTCTTCGCTGAATGGATAGTATTGTTCAAGTCTAACTATTGCTGTATCAGTTATCTTGTTTTGTTCTTTATATCTCTGTAGATCATAATATACTTTACCACTGCAGAAAATAATTTTATTTATATTTGATTTATCAGCAACCGATAAATCATCAATAACTTCATTGAACCGACCTGCTAAAAATTCTTCTTTAGAAGATTTTGCATCAGGATGTCGTAATAAACTCTTAGGTGTGAAAACAACTAAGGGCTTATTGATTTGATGTTTGATGTGTCTTCTCAAAAGATGAAAATATTGAGCCGGTGTGGTCGGATTAGTAACATACATATTTTCTTCAGCACAAAGGATTAAAAATCTTTCAATCCTTGCACTTGAATGCTCAGGTCCTTGTCCTTCATAACCGTGTGGAAGAAGCATCACTAAAGAATTTGGAAGATTCCATTTTTCATAAGAGGCAACTATAAAATTATCAATCATTACTTGGGCTCCATTAGCGAAATCTCCAAATTGAGCTTCCCAAATTACAAGTGCAAGTGGATCTGCGATACTATATCCATATTCAAACCCTAATACTGCCGCTTCAGATAAAGAACTATCTAAGGCTTCAATATGTGCTTGATTTACATCTAAATTATTGATAGGTAAATATTCTTTACCATTTTTGATGTCAGTAAGAGCTAAATGTCTTTGACTGAATGTTCCTCTTACACTATCCTGTCCACTTAGTCGAATTGGTGTCCCTTCTAAAAGTAAACTACCAAATGCAATAGATTCTGCTAAAGCCCAATCAGCTTTTGCTGAATTATCAAGTAATTTTTTTCTCGTCTCTAAAAATTTTTGAAGTTTTGGATGTCCATTAAAATCTTTTGGTAAGGAAGTCAAACCTGAAATAATTTTTTGAAGAGTAGATTCACTTATAAAAGTATTCTCTGCTTTTTTAGCTTTTTTGATTTCTTTAATTGGAACTGCTAAAGGCAAATCACCTGAAAAATTAGAAATTTTTCTTTTAATTGTATCAAGGGCTTTAGATAATTTATTTTCATAATTTATTTGAATTTTCTCGGCTTCTTCATTGGTTAGAGTTCCTTCTTTGACAAGTTTTTCAAAATAAAGATTTCTTACAGACTTTTTGATTTTAATTTTTTCATACATCAATGGCTGAGTAAAACCAGGTTCATCGCCTTCATTATGACCGTGTCTTCTGTAACCAAGTAAATCAATTACAACATCTTTTTTAAAAATGTTTCTGTATTCCAAAGCAATTTCTGTAACCCATAAAGCTGCCTCAGGGTCATCTCCATTTACGTGAAATATTGGTGCTTGAATCATCTTAGCAACATCAGTAGCATAGGTTGAAGAACGGGAGGATTCGGGGGTTGTAGTAAAACCAATTTGATTGTTAACAATAATATGAACTGTTCCACCGGTTCTGTATCCTGAAAGTTGAGAAAGATTGAGAGTTTCAGCAACTACACCCTGCCCTGCAAAAGCAGCATCACCGTGAATTAAAACAGGCATAACTTTCTGATGACTTTTTGAATCTCCTAATCTTGTTTGCTTTGCTCTTGCAATTCCTTCAACCACTGGATTGACCCATTCAAGATGACTTGGGTTTGATGAAAGAGTTATTTGAATGCTCCTGCCATCAGGTGTTGAGTGTTTTCCAAATGCGCCTAAATGATATTTAACATCACCTGAACCTTGAATTGAATCTAAATCCTGTATGTCTTCAAATTCTGAGAATATTGATTCAACGGGCTTACCAATTACATTAACAAGCACATTCAATCTTCCACGATGAGCCATTCCAATTACTGCTTCTAATATATTCTGCTCGGCGGCTTTGTTAAGCAAATAATTTAATACAGGAATTAGAGTTTCATTTCCTTCTAAAGAAAATCTTTTATGACCAATAAATCTTGTATGCACAAAGTGTTCAAATGTTTCTGCATAAGTAAGATTTTTCAAAATCGTAGTCTTGATATCTTTGCTATAATTAGGCGTGTTCCTATTTGATTCCATTTTATCTTGAAGCCAGATTTTTTCAGTCGGATTCTGGATGTGCATAAACTCAACGCCAATCTTATCGCAATATGTTTTCTGAAGAATACTGATAATTTCACGTAAAGTTGCAGTCTTTAATCCTGCAAAACCACCAGTGATAAATTCTCTATCCAAATCCCAAACAGTAAAGTTAAATGTTGAAGGATCGAGTTCGGGATGATAAACAGTTTTAGAGCCGAGTGGGTCAATATCAGCGATAAGGTGTCCACGAACTCTATAAAAGTTTATTAATTGCAGAACCTTTGCTTGTCTTTCAATTGCTTCTGAGTTGGATGTTTGATTAAAAGCTGAAGGCTGAAAATCCGATTGCCATTTAAGCGGTTGGATTGGAATTTCAAGTGCTTCAAAAATTTCCTCATAAAAATTCTTTTTACCCAAAAGTAAATCATTCACTTCACGAAGAAACATTCCTGATTCAGCACCTTGAATTATTCTATGATCATAAGTGCTGGTTATGTTCATAACCTTGCTGATTCCTAATGAAGAAATTACAGACGAAGCCATTGCCTGATATTCTGCGTTATATTGAATTGCACCAACTGCTACAATAACGCCCTGCCCTACCATTAGTCTCGGTATTGAAGCGACTGTTCCAATAGTCCCCGGATTAGTAATTGAAACTGTTGTCCCCAAGAATTCTGAAGGGTCAATTGTACCTTTGCGCGAACGTTCAATTAAATCATCATATTTTTTCCAGAATTGGAGAAAGTTAAGTGTATTTGCTTTTTTAATATTTGGGACTAATAAAGAGCGTGTGCCATCTTTTCTTTCAATGTCAACAGCAATTCCAAGATTTACATCTTTTCGAATAATAAGATTTGGTTTATTATCAATCATTTGGAATGCATTGTTCATTACAGGAAACGCTTGAATAGCTTTTAAGATAGCCCAAGATATGATATGGGTAAAAGAAATTTTCCCCTCTCCCCTTTTCTGCAAATGTTGATTTATTATAGTTCTGTTTTCTTCTAAAAGTTTTACAGGAATTGAGCGCTGAGAGGTTGCAACAGGAATTGAAAGGCTTGCATTCATATTATCGAGAATTCTCGCCGCACTGCCAGCAATAACTTTCCTTTCTTCAGGAGAATCATATAACTCAATTTTTTTATTAGGGGAAATATTTCCTGAAGAGATTGGTTTTACTGGTTCAGTACCATTTGATTTATCTTTTTCTGACTTTTCTGTTTTATCGCTTTCAACTTTATTAAAAAATTTTTTCCACTGTTCTGGTACTTCATCAGGCTTTTCTTCGTACATACTATAAAGATATTCAATGAACCAAGTATTAGTACCAAATTTTTCAAGTTCTTCAATCTGTTCTTTTGTCAGCTTTGATTTTTTCATATCATTTAATTTTAATAATAATTTGATGATTATTTAACAGTAATTTAATAGTTTTGAAATAAATAATCGGATTCTATTTGAAAATATAAGAATATTAAAAAACTTAATGCAAATGAATAAGAATATCCAAAATCTGAGGGTAAATTACACAAAGTTTAAACTGCTTGAAAAGAATCTTCCTGATAATCCTATAATTTTATTTTCTAAATGGTTTAATCAAATACTTAAATCAAATATAACCGAACCAAATGCTATGGTGCTTTCTACTTCTTTTAAAGATAAACCATCTTCACGTGTGGTTCTGCTTAAACATTTTGATGAACAAGGATTTACTTTTTTTACGAATTATAATAGCAGAAAAGGACAAGAACTTCAAGCAAATAATAATGCTGCTTTACTTTTTTATTGGATGGATTTTGAAAGACAAGTAAGAATAGAAGGTAAAATTATAAAAGTATCAGATAAGATTTCAAACGAATATTTTAATTCACGACCACTTGAGAGCAGATATAGTGCGTTGGCTTCCGAGCAAAGTAAAATTATTCCAAACAAAAAAATTCTGATAAAAAAAATTAAACAAATTGAAAAATTATACGGTGATAATCCCCCCCGCCCTAAAAACTGGGGTGGATTCAAACTCATTCCGAATTATTTTGAATTCTGGCAAGGACGCCCAAACAGATTGCACGATAGAATATGTTATAAGAAGGTAAAAAATATTTGGGAAGTTTTCAGACTTTCACCTTAAGATTAAAATACAATAGAACACGAATTTATCAGATGCGACGGATATGAACGGATTTTTTAATTGTGATAAATGTTAACTACAATATTCTGTGTAATATATCCAATTTATTCTTTGACATTCTTTTCTAATAATTTTTTCCACCAATCTTCTTTAATTACATCGAATTTGATTTTTTGTTTTCTATCTAAGAATGCTTCTATTTTGTTATTAGTATCTGAAATTAATTTTATTGAATCAACTTCATTACTTAGCTTAGTCTCAAATAGTGTATCTAATATTTTTTTAATCGAAGTTACTTGATCTTCACTTAATATTAATTTTTCTTTTAGATTTGAAATTGAATTTTCAATTTGCTCGTTCGCTTCCTGAGGGAAGGAAAAATTATTTAAAGTTAAAGTCAGCATAATTATTAGAATATTTCTAATCATTTTAAATTCCTTAAAATTAATGAAAGTCTGAATGAACAATCAATTTACAATCCAGAAACAAGCAAAAATCATTGCTGAAAAATTAAAAGAAAATCTCAATAAATTAAACTTCTCAACAAATGAACTGAACTTGAAAAAGTACAACTATGAGTTTGAAGTAAGTCAGGATAAATCCAAAGCAAAAATACTGGTTTATTTTGGAAGTAAAGGTATAAAAACTATCATTCAAAGTAACATAAACGACAGATTGTATAAAGAGCTCGATCATATTTTGAACGGGAAAATTATTTTCGATGAGGCAGTAATAGAAGAACCTAAAGAATACATCGGCTCAGATGAAAGTGGTAAAGGAGATTTTTTCGGTCCATTGATTGTCTGTGCTTTTGCATTTGACAATTCAATCAAAGAAAATCTATTGAAGTTGAATATAAAGGATAGTAAGGAATTAGATAATAAGGAAATAATAGAGATTTATAATGAACTAAAAAATAAATTCAATGACAGGTTTGAGGTTATTGAAATTCATCCTAAAAAGTACAATCAATTATACGAAAAAATTCAAAACCTAAATAAAATCTTACTTTGGGCTCATTCAAAAGCCATTAACAATTTGCTGAAAAGATTCGATTTTAACACATTGATAATAGATAAATTTGCATCTAAAAAATCTTTAGATGATAAAATCTCTTTTACAAAAAATTTGATCATTGAAGAAAAAGCAGAAAGATTTACCGGAGTTGCAGCAGCTTCAATAATAGCGAGAGCAAAATTAGTTCTATGGTTTCAGACAAAAAGTAAAGAATTAGAATTAAAAATTCCCTTTGGAGCAGCAGTTTCTGTTACAAATTTTGCTAAGGAAATTGAAAGAAGAAAAGGTAAAGACATATTGAGAGAATTAATTAAATTGCACTTTAAAAATTTTAAAGATATGAACAATAGGAAAATACAGTGAACAAAAAGAATATAAGAAGAATCGGAATTTTAACTGGGGGCGGCGATTGTCCCGGATTAAATGCAGTAATACGTGGGGTAACAAAACCTGCGGAAGATTATGGATTAACAGTATTCGGAATCCTTGACGGCTTTGAAGGATTAGTAGAAGGTAAAGCAAAGGAACTTACCAATAAAGACGTAAGTGGAATTCTTGCTCGAGGAGGAACAATACTTGGTTCTTCAAATAAAGGTGACCCATTTCATTGGCCTGTGGAAAAAGATGATACAATCGAAATTGTAGATAAATCTCAAGATGCATTAAATAATTATAACCACTGGGGTCTGGACGCTTTGATAGCTATTGGCGGCGATGGAACTATGCACATTTCAAAAAAACTTATGGCTATGGGGATGAATATTGTCGGTGTTCCCAAAACAATTGATAATGATCTTGAAGCAACTGATTTAACATTTGGTCACGATTCAGCGGTATTTGTTGTATCAGAAGCTTTAGATAGATTGCACACAACTGCCGCATCTCATCACAGAGTATTAGTTGCTGAAGTAATGGGTCGTTATGCCGGTTGGATTGCTTTGAACGGAGGAATTGCAGGAGGAGCAGACATAATTTTGATACCTGAAATTCCATTTTCGTGGGAAAAAGTTTTTGCCAAGATCAGAGAAAGAGAATTAAAAGGTAAAAGATTTAGTTTAGTTTGTGTTGCTGAAGGAGCAAAACCAATTGGAGGCGAATTAGTTACCAAAGGCACAGACATCAAACGAACTGACCCAGTTCAGCTTGGCGGTATTGGTAAAGTAGTTGCTGAAAAAATTGAAAAAGAAATGAACCGAGAAACAAGAGTAACCGTACTTGGTCATTTACAACGTGGTGGAAGTCCAACTCCTTTTGATAGAATTTTATCTACCAAATTCGGAGCTTTTGCTATTGATTTAGTAGCTCAGAAAAAATTTGGAAGAATGGCTGCATTAAAAGGATCTGAGATAAAAAGTGTAAAAATTGAGGATGCAATTTCTCGACAGAAATTAGTTAAACCTGATGATCAAGCTGTTATCACTGCCAAAAGAGTAGGTATTTCTTTCGGAGATTAGTTTGTAAATTTTCTAGCAGAGATTTATATTTGCCGTGCTAATTTTGATATTTAATTTTTTGTAAACTTAACTCATCCGTTAGTCAACGGAGGTTATCCCGATAAATCGGGATGCCTGTCACGCAGGAGGTCGTCCCGACTTGTCGGGAAGTCTCGTCGGCAGGAAAAAACAATTTTAGTTCATTTTATTTTGGGGTCGTAGTTCAGCCCGCCTTTCCAAGAAAGGCGAGGTCTCGTCTCGATAAAATCGAGACGGATTGGTTATCGCGATAAATCGGGATGCCTGTCACGCAGGAGGTCGTCCCGACTTGTCGGGAAGTCTCGTCGGCAGGGGAAAACAATTTTAGTTCATTTTTTTTTGGGGTCGTAGTTCAGCCCGCCTTTCCAAGAAAGGCGAGGTCTCGTCTCGATAAAATCGAGACGGATTGGTTATCCCGATAAATCGGGATGCCTGTCACGCAGGAGGTCGTCCCGACTTGTCGGGAAGTCTCGTCGGCAGGAAAAAACAATTTTAGTTCATTTTATTTTGGGGTCGTAGTTCAGTTGGTTAGAACGCCTGCCTGTCACGCAGGAGGTCGCGAGTTCGAGTCTCGTCGGCCCCGCCCAAAGTTAAAAGCTCAGAAAAAAATCTGAGCTTTTTTGGTTTATGGATAAATGGTTTACTTACATTTTATATTCAAAAAAAATCAATAAGTATTATGTCGGTGTAACTGAAGACCTGAATTTGCGTCTTCAAAGGCATAATATGGGCTGGGGTAGATTCAGCAAAGCAGGAATTCCTTGGGAAATAGTTTACTATGAAACATATTTTTCAAAATCAGATGCACTAAAAAGAGAACGAGAGATTAAGAATAAAAAAAGTAGAAAATTTATTGAAACTTTAATACTTAACGCAGGAGGTCGTCCCGACTTGTCGGGAAGTCTCGTCGGCCCCGCTCAAAGTTAAAAGCTCAGAAAAAAATCTGAGCTTTTTTGGTTTATGGATAAATGGTTTACTTACATTTTATATTCAAAAAAAATCAA
>Ga0308414_1001293_pt1 | contig 16286 bp, 12 predicted proteins | sample HotsprSampleOS50_FD_205667 | JGI IMG/M metagenome (GOLD analysis project Ga0308414, IMG submission 205667) | Hot spring phototrophic mat microbial communities from Octopus Spring, Yellowstone National Park, Wyoming, United States - 20090730_OS50 ... | reverse complement strand
CGCCTGGGGAGGAGATTCAGCGAACGGCGCGAGAGAAAAATAATTGTACTCAAACCAACCAGCGCCAGTGTGCCAAACGGATATTTTGTACCGATGGCCATGCCGGCCATGGCACCTGCCAGCCAGAGGTACGAAGATTGCGATGTTTTGTGAAAACCATCCAGACTGATCAGGCAGGCCAGACCAAACAAGAGACCCAACCAGTCCACGTATCCCCACCCGCTGGAAAGAATCAGCGTGGAACCGGCAAACACAGCAGCGCAGCCTGCCCAGGCTGTTCGGCTGTCCCAATGGTTCACCAGCCAGCCGAATAAACCGGACAATCCCAGCAGGGCAAATGACCAGCCCAGAACGGTGGCAGCGGATGCGCCTCCCAAAGACATTGCCAACAGATAGAGCATTTCAGCATTTTGGGGGTAGCCGCTCATCATCAGCCAGGGCAGGTGGGTGATGCGCCCGGCAGAAAGATAGGCTTGCGGCAGGGTAAGGTGGTAAACCAGCGCGTCATACTTAATCGGGGGAGCAAGTGCCGTCCATAAAGGTGAGGAAAGTGCCAGTAGAATCAAGGTGCAAATCCAGCGCTCGCTGGTGCTGCCGTTTTGGATGATCTCTTTCCAGGTTTTCCAGTGTTCCAACCAGAGACGAATCGAGTGACGCGTGAGGAATAATCCTCCCAGCAGGAGCAGAGCAAACACCCATCTGTGAACTCCCAGCAGGCTGCCGATGAGCAGAATCAGCAGAGCGATCAGCCCCAGGCCAAAAATTGCCTGCATTGCCAGACTGGCCAATGGATGAAAGGGTAATGGGCGCAGGATTCGGTTACCGATTCCCCCTGCCAGTGCAAGGATTGACCCTGCCAGCAGGATTCGCCACAGGTTTAGACTGAAGGCAAGCGCAAAGGAGGAGTCAAAGGGTTTGTGGGTGACATAATAAAATGTAATAACCGAAACCGGAATCAAAAATGCTGCCAGAGCGGTCAAGAATGTTGCGTTTCTTTTCATCGTCTACATTGATTTGGAAGAAAGGCTGGATAAGATGGAATGATTTAATTATAGCCAAGAAAGGGGGTGCCTGATCCGCTTTGGCGGCGGTGGGATTTTGATATAATCGAGATATTCATCATCAATTTCATATTTTTTTTCTCCGGGAGGAAAGAGGATGAGCGTACCTGCACCACAAAAACCCCAATCAGGTGAGAAAATACGCATGGAGGGGGGGAAGTTAATGGTTCCTGACCAGCCCATTATCCCCTTTGTGGAAGGAGACGGCACCGGGCGGGATATCTGGCGCGCCTCGCAGCGGGTGTTTGATGCGGCAGTGGAGAAAGCCTACGGCGGGAAGCGTAAAATTCACTGGCTGGAAGTGCTGGCGGGTGAAAAAGCCTTCCAGCAAACCGGCAACTGGCTGCCCGATGAAACCCTGGCGGCATTTCGAGAATATCTGGTGGGTATCAAAGGCCCATTGACGACGCCGGTGGGCGGCGGGATTCGCTCGTTGAATGTTGCATTGCGGAAAGCTCTGGATTTATATGTTTGTCTGAGGCCGGTGCGCTACTTCAAGGGCGTGCCTTCGCCGGTGCGCCGACCGGAAGATGTGGATATGGTCATCTTCCGCGAAAACACCGAGGACATTTATACCGGTATTGAATTTGAACTGGGCAGCCAGGCTAACCAGCGCTTCAAAGCACTCTTGCAGGAGAATTTTCCCCAGGAATATCAGAAAATCCGATTCCCGGGGACGGCAGCCTTTAGCCTCAAACCCATTTCGAAGGAAGGGACTTACCGCCTCGTTCGGGCTGCCCTGCGCTATGCTTTGCAATATAAACGGCGCAGTGTGACTTTGGTACACAAGGGCAACATCATGAAGTTCACCGAAGGCGCATTCCGCAACTGGGGTTACGAACTGGCCGAACAGGAGTTTGGCGATCAGGTTTACACCTGGGCGCAGTGGGAGCGCACCAAAGCTGAAAAAGGCGAAGAGGCGGCGAATGCCGAGCAGGATGCGGCTCTCAAGGCCGGCAAACTGCTGGTCAAAGACGTGATTGCTGACATTGTCTTTCAGCAGACCATTACCCGTGCGCGGGATTTTGATGTGCTGGCAACCATGAACCTGAACGGCGATTACCTTTCCGACGCGCTGGCGGCTCAGGTGGGCGGAATTGGGATTGCACCCGGTGGAAACATCAACTACGATACCGGACACGCCGTGTTTGAAGCCACCCACGGCACGGCGCCGAAATACGCTGACAAGGACATGGTCAACCCGGGTTCGGTGATTCTCTCGGGTGAAATGATGCTGCGCTACATGGGCTGGGATGAAGCAGCCGACCTGATCATCCGCGGCATGGAAGGCGCAATTCAGGCAAAAACGGTTACCTATGATTTTCATCGCTTGATGGAAGGGGCAACGCTGCTCAAATGCTCTGAATTTGGGGATGCGGTTATCCGCCACATGGATTAATGAAAATCTTACATTTGCGTGCTATCCTTTGTATAGTCAACAATTCGGTTGGCTGAAAGGAGGTAGAAATGGAAGAACTGATCAAACGGATTTCCGAGAAACTGGGCATCTCTGAAGAGGCAGCCCGTAAAGCCGTGGTCATGACTGCCGATTACCTGAAATACAAATTACCGGATGCCTTCGACCGACAGGTGGATGTGATTCTGGGTTTGCCCGAAGTAACCGAAGAAGATGTCAAAGAACTGGGCCTGTTCCAGATTCCGTAAAGCACAGGCCGGAACCTTGCCCGGTGAACGGAGGAACGAATTATCCCGCGCTGATTGTCAGAGCGGGATAATTTTTGTTTTGAACTTTTCTTCAGCGAGAAATCAACGGCAGAAAGGTATCCTGTACTTCCCACAGGTTCAGGCGGTAAACTGCCTCCGTTCCCATCAGGTCGGGCAGCAGGGGTTCAACCTGCAGGTAATAAATTTCGCTGCCGGGTGAGTGAAAACGGAGATAGGCGTTTTCTCCGGCAGCCGCGGCCTGCGCTGCAGCCACTTCACTGGCGGCATCCTGTGCAAACAGGCGCATTTTCACCGCAGCGCCGCCGTTATGGGAAAAAGCAGGAATCAGATAGTTGCCGGCACTCAAAATTTCGATGCGATACCAGTCAGAATTGTCTGCGCCGCACAGGTTGGCTGAGAGCCATTCGCCCGCCCTTAACGACCGTGCCTGAGCGGGGGTGTCATCCGGTTCGTTCTCATCCGACTGGCAGTATGAAGGCAGTGTTGCGAATCTTTCGGCAGCATCACCGGCCGGCCAATCTTCAACCTGACCGTTGATGTCTATTGCACGCAGGCGAAAAGCGTATGATGCGCCCGGCTTGCCCACAAACCAGACCGAACGCCGATGGGAGGGAATGGTGAGAATACCGCCATTCTGCCAGGTGTCCGGCTCTTGCCGCCATTGCAGCTCAAATCCGCCAAAACCAGCCCCGTTATCGAATCCATCCCAACTTAACCGCACCGCGGTTGAATCGAATACTTCGGCGAGTTTCAACTGGCTGGCAGAGGGCGGACAGGCATGATCCACAAAGACGCTGCGCGGGCTAAGTGCGGCAGCCATGTTGCCTTCATGATCCCATGCCCGCAAGGCAATTTCCACCTCGCCATTTAATGGGCCGGCGGAACATAAATCCACATCCCAATCGTATAGGCTGGACTGTACCGGTGTAGTGACTTTCGGGCCGGCTTCCACCCATTGACCATTGACCTTGACCACCAGTCTGACTCCGGTGACGCGCACATCATCCGTTGCGGTGGCAGTGACGTCTATCATTGAGCCGGTACCTTCCAGCAGCGTTGCTCCGGCTGCCGGCCGGGTGAGGCTGCCGGTTGGCGGAAATGCGCCAACATTGCCGGAAACATACCAGTCGTTAGCCGGATTGCGCGGGTCAAGTTTGTTGCCCAGGCACTCAGTTGCCCCGTCGTAGATGGGAAAGCGGGTCACCTCGTAACAATTGCGCGGGATGCCATTGTTAATGGGCACATCTGCAAAGCGGATATCCATCGAGCGCCCCCAATAATAGCCGCTGTTACTGAAGTAGAGCGTGTTTTTGTCAACCACCATGAAATGAACATGCTGGGAGGTGCTGTAACCGGTATCGTCGCTGTCGCCAATGTACTGCCCGCGCTGGACGAAGGTGCCGGGCGTCAATTTGTCCGGGATGGTGCCGTAGGCGAGATGCAGGTAAATCTGATAGGTGTCCTCGGCACGGTTGTGGAGGACGATGTAATTGGTGCAGGTCGGGCTGCCATCCGGGCAGGAATCGCGTGAAGCAAGGACATACCCTTCTTTGGAAGCCAGCAGCGGAAAGGAAGTGTAATCGGTGAAATCATAGGCATAGCGGCAATATTCGATTGAACAGGACGGATACCCCAGTTCGGGAATAAACTGAAAATGGCTGATCGAACCTTCCATCCAGCGGGCGGTACCGGCGGCGTAGGGCAGGTAATAACCGGTGAGGGGAGCATGGATGATGATTTCTTCGTTTTGTAAATTTGCAGGCAGCGGCTGAATTTCACCGGGGAGCGATTGAGGGGGAAGGGAGATCAGCATTTCCTGCCAGTCAGGATCACCGGGCAGTAAAATCTGCCAGCCGGTTGGGGTTTGGCGCGCCAGGGCAAGACCGGGTTCGGTTGCCAGCCGCCGTCCATAATCATCCCGCAGCGCCAGCCAGAGAACGGCGGTATTTCCGTCAGCCGTCAGGAAGGCGGTATCCAGTTCGGGCGTAAAGAGGTCAAAAGCCAGCGGTCGGATGGCTGCATTGGACTGCAACCGCTGGTTGAATGCTGACCACAGGTCATTTTTTGTGGCCTCGGATGTCGGCAGGAGGGGCGGTTCGGCTGGGGCGGTGAGGAACACCATGATACAGGACAGGATTAGAAGACTCAACCGTATTCGAAGAGGCATGCAGCCACCTGTAATATATTGTGGGTATGAAAGGATTGCCTGTTGATGTAATTTATCACAGTTGCAATATCAACGCCAATCCACAGGAGCAAAGATGAGTTTTATGAGAAGGTTACCAGCTCCAAAGTGGATGAGAATATTAATTCAAGCACAATTTTTCTTAGGGATACTCCATATCAAAGAAGAATTTTTTTAAGAAACAAAAAATTTGCGATTTATATAAATTTGACATAGATCAGGAATAGGAATCGAAAACTGCAAAGAAAAATATCATGCTTATCAAGAAGCTGTGGCAATAGAGAGTAATTTTCTAGAGAGATGGATAAGAAGGCCAAAAAACCAATCTATCCTCGTTTGCGTTTCAGTTCCTCTTCGATTTCCTGTTGTTGTTTTTGCAGCAGTTTGCGCTTTTCTTCCAATTGTTGTTCCAACTGCTTCTGCTCTTGTTGGCGCTTTTTGCGTTCGATTTCTTGCTGTTTCTCCAGTTGCTGGCGTTGCTCCTGTTGGGGCTTTTGTTTCAACGCCTGTTCCTGATCCAGCTTGAGTTGTTCTTGCTGACGCTTCTTGCGTTCAATTTCCTGTTGTTGGTCGAGTTGCTGGCGTTGCTCTTGTTGAGGCTTTTGTTTTAACGCCTGCTCCTGATCCAGCTTTTGCTGTTCCAGCAGACGTTTTTGCCGTTCAATTTCCTGTTGCTGTTCCAGCTGCTGCCGTTGAGTACGGGCAGTTTCGTGGTTTTCCTGGTGTTTATTCGCTTCCTCGTTCATCACGTTTCCTTTCTCGGAAACCAAAATCCACTAAAAATTCCTGTTTTCTTCATTATCCCCCAATTCATTATAACCAATTAAGGAAACATTGGTTACTCTTGTATATATTCTATCTTGCCTTTTGCCAATCCTCGGGTTGTTGGTCGGTTCTGTATTATTTTTGATTTTATTCTATGAGAGTGTAGAGTTTGTGTTTGGCCACCCAAAATACTCCTCTTGGGGCTGTTGCATTAGGAGCGCATTTCGGTAATCAAAAAACACAGTCCCAGGGAAATGCGGTTTTGGTTATTAACACGGAGCGGACATTGTCCCCTTAATGCAGGTTCGAACCACTCGTGAACGTAAAAGACACCCGTTAGGGTGTCTCTGGTGTGATTAGTAGCGGGGAGTGGATTCGAACCACTGACCTCCGGGTTATGAGGATTAAAGCCCCCAGACTTTTACAGGTGAGGCACGCTGATGTACACCATTTATATCTGTTTGAGCAATTGCCAGGTATCTACGAACCATATCCAAGGTTTCATGCCCTAAAATTGCTTGCAGTGTAAAAACGTCTCCACCGTTTCTCAAGAAATTTATTGCGAAAGTATGTCGGAATCGGTGAGGATGAGCATCGTTTACACCAGCCCGGTCGCCAATTCGCCGAATAATCAATCTGAGTGCGTCTCGGCTAAGAACATTCCCTTGCTCTGTTTTGAATACATATTTCTCAATGTCTTTTTGTTCTCCTATATAGTCGCACAGCGCAGAGCGGGTTGTTTCTGAAATCGGCACCAAGCGATCCTTTGAGCCTTTTCCGTGAATATAAATTCCGTGTGGTTTAATGTCTTTTACCTTTATTCCACATAATTCAGATGCTCTGATCCCGGTATCTAACAGCAATAAAATGATTGCCCTATCTCGCACACCGGTCTTCAAGCGATTACGACAAGCACGTTTTCCCGGACGAGTGTATTCCTTTGAGGCATCGGTAGATGCAAGCATATTCATAATTTGATCACGGGTGAAAGGGAGAATAGGGCGCTTTTCAGGTTTGGGGGGCTTGATCTGGCGAATAATATGAACTGTGCAATATCCCATTTCAACCGCCCATGTCCAGAGAGAAGAAAGAGCTGTGTAAATGTTTTTGACTCTTTTTTTTGACAAATCGAGTGATGCCAAATAATGGGCAATTGTCTTTCGTTCAATATGATCTATGTCAAAATCACCAATTTCCCTATTAAATCGCCGCAGGACGGTTTCATAATCCAGTAAAGTCCAACGGCTCAGACGCTGAGCTCGCTTAAACTCCAAAAACTCGTCAATGCAATAAGACAGCAAAGGCATATTTCCAACCTCCATGACTGGTATGATGTTTGTTATTGTTTTGGTTTGGTAGAGATTGGATTTTGCCATTTTCCACCCTTCAAAATGTCATCACATTCGCCAGTAATTTGCTATACTTATTTCCAGGTAAAACAAATCCAGCCCCGCCGGTGGCTGCGGCGAGGCTGGAAAGGCAACGCGGTGAAGGCGCGTTGCGGCAGAATCCAGCATAACAGACTTTTGCCGCCCGCGCAAATAAAATGCCTGCCGCGGGCGGAGTTTGTTTCTTGGAGAATTGTACCTATGTTCACCGAACAGAATTTTAGAGACGCATTACAAAAAATGGGTTTCTCGAAAGATACTGACAGCAATTTTTACTTCAAGAAGTTTGAAAATGATGTTTATTTGAAAGTAGATTTCGACAGGAAGGAACTGATATACCCGGAAGACAAAGGTCTCAAAATCAACGAACGGCAGACCTGCAACTTTTCGGCAAATGAGAATTTTGTCGTTTTTGAATGCGTAAATCGCTTGCTGGAGAAAGGATATAAACCCGATCATCTTGAATTAGAACCGCGCTGGCAAGTGGGACATGGTGCAAGTGCGGGACGTGCGGACATTCTCATCCGGGATAATGATGGGAAAGTCCTTCTGATTATCGAGTGTAAGACATGGGGAAAAGAGTTCAATGACGCATGGAAAGATACTTTGAACGGCAAAGGACAGCTTTTCACATATGCCCACCAGGAACGCAGTACCCAGTACCTTTGTTTGTACACTTCAGGGGCAGAAGACAACACCATCAAATATATCAGTCACATCATTGCGGTTCGTGATAACAACGATATTCTCAAACAAAAATCATCAGAAGAACCGCTCACCTTCCGAGACGCCGATAGCGCTAAAGCCCTCTACGAAGCCTGGAAACAAACATACGAGAGCGATTATGCCACGCGCGGCATTTTTGAACCGGATGTTCAACCGTACCAGATTGGTAAAGCCAAATACACGGTAGCGGACCTGCAAACAGTGACTGAATCGGACATTCAGCCAAAATATCACGAGTTTGCCACCATCCTGCGCCAACATAATGTGTCAGGGCGCGAAAACGCTTTTGATAAACTGGTCAACCTGTTTCTGTGCAAGATTGTGGATGAAAAACATAATCCCAATGATTTGCAGTTTTACTGGCGAGGTATTGCTTTTGACACCTATTTTGACCTGATGGATCGTTTGCAGCACTTGTATCGCGATGGGATGCAGGAATTCCTGAAAGAAGACGTGACTTATATTGATAACCAGACAATCAGCGACGCATTCAAGTTTTTCAAAAACGATCCTGATGCAACTCGCGAAAAAGTTTTGGACTACTTCCGCAGGCAAAAGTATTTTACAAACAACGACTTTTCATTTTTGGATGTTCACAATGAGCAGCTTTTTTACCAAAATGCCGTTATTCTGCTCAAAATCGTGCGAATGCTGCAAGATATTCGTTTGAACGGCGACCAGCAGAATCAGTTTCTGGGGGATATGTTTGAGTTCTTTCTTGATCAGGGTTTCAAGCAAACTGAAGGACAGTTTTTCACTCCACTGCCCATTGCGCGCTTTATCGTACTTTCGTTACCCCTGGAAAATGTTTTCAGTGATGCGCAGAAACCACCCAGAGTGGTTGACTATGCGTGTGGCGCAGGTCACTTTTTGACCGAAATGGCTTCGCAGTTGCGCGTTCTGCGCGCCGGTCAGGATGTGCGCACCTTCTACAGTCAGTTTTACGGTATTGAGAAAGAATACCGCTTATCCAAAGTCGCCAAAGTGTCGGCGTTTATGTACAACCAGGATGAAATCAACATCATCTATGCCGATGCGCTGGCGCAGCACCCTGACGTGCCCGAAGGCACGTTCTCGCTGTTGGTCTCGAACCCGCCCTACAGCGTAAAGGGCTTCCTGGAAACCTTGCCCGAAGCCGAGCGCAACCGTTACGAGCTTATCAAGACCGTTGATCCCAAGAGTTACCCCACCAACAACGCCATTGAAGCCTTTTTCCTGGAACGTGCCAGACAGTTGCTTGCGCCGCACGGGTGGGCAGGCATTATTACCCCGCCGTCTATTCTTTCCAACGCTGCCAGCGTCTATACCCGCGTGCGCGAGATTCTTTTGCAACATTTTGACATTGTGGCCCTGGTAGAACTGGGAAGGGAAACGTTCAGCAAGACCAGCACCAATACGGTGACGCTCTTTCTGCGCCGCAAGGATGACAACCCCGAGCCGCACCTGCACTATCGCTATCGCGTGGACTCGCTTTTTAGCAATAACGAAGACAGCAAGCAAAATAAAACCAGCCTGTTTTCTGATGCCGCGTTGCTAACTGCCTACTGTGCCCATATCGGTATCCCTGAAGACGACTACAAAACACTGCTCGCAGGCAATCCCAGCGATAAACTCTTACAAACCGAGCTGTTCAGAGAATACCGTCGCGCTTTTGACAAAAGCAACGAAGTCAAGGCCCTGCAAAAGCAAAAATCTTTTCAGCAAAAGAGCGCTGACAAACAAAAAGCCGAACTGGATAAGCGTTTCATTGAGTATGTCCGCGCCATCGAGCGTGAAAAACTGTATTACTTCATCCTGGCATACACCCAACCCAACCCGGTGGTGGTGGTACACAGTCCACAGGTCACCGAAGAAATGAAAAAATTTCTGGGCTACGAGTGGAGCGCCGCCAAAGGGCAGGAAGGTATCAAATACCTGCACGGTTCGATTGACCGCATTCAAACCCCGCTCTTTGACCCGCAAGACCGCGATCATCCCGAGAAAATCAGCACGCTCATCCGCCGTAATTTCATGGGCGAGCCGGTCAGTGTTCCCCCTGCATTGCAGCCCTACGCTGCACTTGCCCGCCTGGTAGATTTGCTCGACTTCAGCCGTGTGACGTTCGACAAGCAGATTCTACTCAATCCAAAAAGTTCTCCCCATAATACAATTGTCCCAATATCCGAATCCGTTTTCACCAAATACCCGATCAAAAAACTGGGTGAAATTGCGGAACTATTCAGGGGGGCTTCACCACGACCAATTGAGTCTTACCTGACAGATGCAGATGATGGCATACCCTGGATAAAAATAGGTGATGTAAAATCTGGCGACAAATTTATCAGTCAAACAGCGCAAAGAATAACAGCGGCAGGCGCTGAAAAATCACGGCGTGTTAGTAAAGGCGATTTTGTCATATCTAACGTAACTTTTGTGCAAATAGAGGCCGAGATAGAAAAAACGGCCTAAAAAACGAACCTTACCAACTCCATATCATTGGTATGCTCATGGGTCTTGATCACAGAACAAGGAAAAGCCATGAGCAACAACGAAACCGTGCAGGAAACCGGCCATGCCATGCTGGTCGTTTGGGGGCAGTATGCCCATTGCCTGGGGATACCCCAGGAATTTGCCCAAGTGCTGATGTCCCAAAAGACCGTTGCGCACAGCCCACAAAGCAAAGTATTGGAATTTTTGGTAGCCCAACTGGGTGGGTTGGAGTACCTGAAAGACATCAGCCTTTCAGCCACCCCGCTAGACCAGGATACAGCAGTGGCCCAGGCCTGGGGGCAGGAAGGTTGGGCAGACCATAGCGGCGTCAGCCGCACGATGAGCGCTCTGACTGAAGAGGAGGCCGCAAAGTATGCGGCAATCCTGGACAAGGCCACGCAACCCCTGATCGATGCGGAAGTGCAGTTGGCGCTATCGTCCGGTCGGCTGGTCTTGGATGGGGATTTGACTCCTCGTCCAGTGTCGAACGGCAGCAAGAGCTACCCTGAATCCAGTTATGGATACATGGATGGCAAGTTGCAATTAGGCTATCAAGCTGCGATCATCACGATGGGCAGCCCGACCTATGGGCGTTTGGGACTGTCGGCCAGTCGGCATACTGGGAAAACAGTGTCGGCGACCCAGGCGGAATCGCTGGCCTTGGATGCCGAGCGCCGTTTAGGACGCCGACCCTGGCGGCGCACCGATTTGTTGCTCCAGCGGCTCGAGCAGCGAGAGCCGGAACTGCTGAAACGTCAGCAACGGGTGGCTGAGGCAGCGGCCAGCCTGCGCGGAAAAGAAGAAACCCTGGCGCAGATCAACGAGAAGTTCTCAGCCATGCAGGACGAATTGCAGCAGTTGGAAGCGGGCTACGCGGCGAAAGAACGCTTGGAAAAGCCGCACAGCCAGCTTGCCCAGGCTCGCAGTAAGGCCGATATCTGGCAGAAACGTTGCTGGCGTTGCCAAAACCAGGTCACCAAAGCACGGGCCTGGCTTGACAGGCAACGCCAACGGTTGAGCGAATGGGAAGCGGAAACAGCCATGTTGCGTGAGCGTCTGCAACGTTTTGAAGCCGAAAACGCCGCCAACTCCAATCCAATCGAGGCCATCTTCCGCCTGGATGCCGGTTTTGGCACAGACAGCAACCTGGCCCTGCTCATCGAAATGGGCTATGAAATCTATTCCAAGCCTTACGGCAACTGGCTGTCCGGGCTGCTCGCCGAGAAGAGTCAAAGCCGCTCCAACGATTGGCAAAAGGTAGGCAAAAACGCTGAAATGCTGGCCTGGAAGGCGGCTACCATCCCAGACTTCCCCTATCCGCTTGACCTGGGCTATGAACGTTTTTGGCAGTCTCCAAGTGACTCCGAACAGCCCAAGCAGGCATTTTCTGGCCTGCTGCACTTCGGCCCTACGCAGGTTACCGAAGACTTGACCGGCTGGTTTGACGATTACAACGCCCGCCAAACCATCGAAGCCGGTAACAAAGAAGCGCGGCAGGTTTTCCAGGCTCATCACATCAAAGTCCGTTCCCTGCCCGCCATGCGCCTGCAAGAGCATTTCGCCCTGTTCTGTGCCAACTTTGTTCGTTTCGCCGCTCACTGGCTGGCAGAGCAATGCCCGCAAGTCCCGGATGGCTGGAAAACCAGCCACTCGCCCAACGTCAAAGAACAGGTCAAGGTTGGGGCTCATTCCCCAGCCGATGTCCAATGGTATGGAAAAGATTGTTTGGTAAGGTTCAAGGAGCGCAGTGTGTATGTCGGCAGGTCTTTTTTTGTCAGGCGGCAAATCGCTATTCAGCTAACGCTGCGCATCTGATCTTGTGTTTTTATGCCGTTTTTAGCATCTGCCAATGTATTTGCACAAAACTTACGCTAGTCTGTCAAAACCGCCAAAAGATCAAAGTCGTTTCTATGTTTTCGTGATCTACTGATTATGCGCGTTTGCCCACGATGTTGTGATGGTTTTGATTGTTAAAGTTCTGTCTACGATGTCTTGATGGTTCGCTTGTTAGGCCGTCCACGATGTTCTGATGGACGACAGTTAGCCAGACAATAGTTACCAATCCGCCCGGCTTGGATAGCATCCTTAGCGCTTCGTGTTCATCAAGTTGCAGGTTTGCCTCCAGTTTCATTCAGACCCCACATCGCGATGGCACCCTTGCTCTTGACTAATGGTTGGTGCAATCAACCTGCATACAATAGATATTTCACCTTCTAATCAACGCCCATTCTGGGCGCACAACAAAAAAATGGCTGAAAATTCAGCCGTTTTTTGTACTCACATTAAGTCAGTCACGTCCAATTCCAGGCATACCAGATGGTCACGCCATTGAAGGCTATGCTGACCACCAGAAGGAATTTATCGTACAGCGAAGGATACGTGGGCAGGCCGACCAGATTGAACAGGATGAAAAAACCTGCCACGAGGATATTGGCCCAGCGGTTGGATGGTTGGGGCAGCACCAGGCTCAGGAAAATCATCAGGATGGGAATTAACATCAAGACGGCGGCCACCAGCCAGGCCGCTTGAGGGAAAGGTGTCGCGGCCATCATTTTTGCCATGTCGCCGCTGTAGATGCGCAACACATCCCCGATCAGGTAAATCAGCACGACCACGATCCAAGTGGCCGAAAGAATGATTTTGGTGTCCATCGCTCTCTCCTATGCAATCGTGATGACCACTTTACCGCGGGCGTGTTCTTTTTCCAGGTAGCGGAAGGCGGCGGCGGTTTCGCTCAATGGGTAGGTTTTATCCACCACGGGTGTGATTTTGCCCGCTTCGGCGAGTTCTTTCAAAACCAGCAGGTCTTTGCCGCTCGGCTCGGCAAGGTACATACTGCCGTGCTGGCGCATGATCAGCGAGAGCAAATAGGCTTTGAACACATAGCTCATGCCGCCGTGCCCGCTGTTGGGGATGATTTTACCCTGCGGGGTCAGGGCGCGGCGCAGGTCAGAGAATGAGCGGCTGGCGACGTTATCGAGGATCAGGTCGTAGCGCTGGCCGTTGGCGCTGAAATCTTTGCGGGTGTAGTCAATCACGTGATCGGCGCCCAGGGAGCGCACCATCTCCACATTCCGCGTGCTGCACACGCCGGTCACTTCGGCTCCCAAGGCCTTGGCGATCTGCACGGCGAAGGTGCCCACGCCGCCCGAAGCGCCGTTGATCAGCACCTTTTGGCCTGCTTGCAGTTTGCCCGCATCGCGCAGGCCCAGAAGGGCAGTGAGAGCGGCTGTTGGCAGCGCCGCCGCCTGCTGCAAAACAACCCCTACGCCGGGGCCGAAGTAGCCCAAAAACTGGGTGAAGCCATTCAGCGCGGCTACTGGCAGGCCAGCGACCAGGAACGCCAGCAACTGAAAGAAGCCTATCTCGAAATTGAAAACTGGATAGAGTCAGGGGTTGAGGGATGAATTCGCGGGGCAAGATGCCAGAGGGCGAAGCCAAGCAAGAGGAAGCCGGTGAAAGACACGTTGTTCGCAAGGAATATCCAGTTTCATTATCAATTTCCCAAACTTGAGAAACGCTGGTGTTACAGAAATATATAAATTTCAGTCTTGACAAAAAACATTATCATTTATATAATTTTCCAAAGTGATTAGAAAAAGTAATCATTTCATTTTTGCGTATTCAGTTATGTATAAGGAGTAATTCTGTGAACGAAGCTGAGAACAGTGTTGGACAAAGCGAGCCTCCCTTACCAGGGGAGTCAGCCATTTTGCGCCAGTACATTAAAAATTTGGGGCTGTATTTCGAGGAGTACGACATCCCAGCCATTGGCGGCGAGATCCTTGGGCTGTTGTCGATTGCCCAACAGCCGCTCTCGCAAGAGGACATGATGGACGTGCTTGATGTCAGCCGCAGCAGCGTCTCGACCAATTTGCGTTCCCTGTTGATGGCCGGGTTGGTGGAGCGCGTCTCCGTCGTTGGCGAGCGAAGCGATGCTTACGCGCTCTCGGACGATGCGTTGAGCGAGCTTCTTGAAATACGTCTGGAAAAAGCCCGCAACCTGGGCGAGATTCTTCAAGCCGGGTTATCTGGCCTGCCAGAAGGTCATTCTGCCCGACAGCGCGTTCAAGACATGCTGGACTGGGCCAGTCTTGTGGAAAACGCCTATCAGAATGTCCTCACGCAGTGGAAAGCCAGGCTTAATACATAACGGTTGCGCCTTGCTCTTGATGCTTTTTTTCCTGCCCCGACAAACACAACTTGTCGGGGTTTTTCTTGTCATATCCCTGTAAAACGAAAGGAGGTGAAGCCCTATGAACAGCAGTACGACCCCATCGAAACACGCCTGTCAGCAATCAAATTCTCAAGGAGGTAAGGAACATGCTCTTGATGACCTGGATTCGCAACGAACATGGCGGCTTCACCGCCTATCCCACCGACATCCATCGCGCCCGGCTAATTCATCGGCGGCGCGAGCAATTGGCCGCCGCCATGCGGCGCGTCATGCAGCAGCTGTATTGTCATGAACAAACCGCGCTCTTTCTATACGAAGCGTTGGCTGTCCGCGCCAAGGACGCCGCCCGCCGCGCAACGTTTCTCTCACTCGCCGAAATGAAAAAACAGCAACTTGCCCATCGCCAGGAAATGTTGCTGCGCTTGAAAGCCCCAATCCCCGGCGAATGCCGGCCCCTGTGGGCGCGCTTATGGCAGGCGCTCTTGCTGTGCCTGGGTGACAGCATTGTTCTGGCCTATATCAAATTCATCAAGCGCCGCGACCTGCGCCGCCAGGTAAAACTGTTCGAAATCATTGGGCGCATGAACAAGCCATAGAGGAGCAGTTCCCATGGACTTGACACAGTTTTTTCAAGACATCGCGCAAATGATGCGCCCCATTCTCGCGCAATTGGGACCGATACTGGCCTCTATTTTTGGCGCGCTGGATGCCGCCCACGTTGGGCGGCTGCTCCTGGTTCTCGTGCTGTGCGGCCTGATTGGCCTCGAACGTTCCGAGCATGAGCGCGCCAGTGGTTTTCGCCCGCACATCCTGGTTGGGCTGGGCGCTTGCCTGATGTCAATGGCCGGGGCCTATGCGGTCTTTCCCGGCATAGAACGTGACCCGATGCGCGTGGCCAGTTACGTCGTTTCGGGCGTCGGTTTCCTCGGCGCTGGGGCCATCTTGCGGCATGGCACGACCGTGCGCGGGCTGACCACTGCCGCCAGCCTGTGGGGGGCAGCCGGCATTGGCATTACCGTAGCCGCCGGGTTGGGCTGGCTGGCAGTCACGGCCACCCTGCTCATCTTGTTCACCCTGGTTGTGCTGGAACGGCTGGAGGCCCGCCTGGGGCGCGGTGAAACTGCCAGCGACCTGAAGATTTACCTGCGCGATGACCACCGGGCGGTGGGCAAAGCGCTCACCGCCCTCGACCGCCTAGGCATTCCGGTCAAGCAAGCCACCCTCTTGCCGACCGAAGGCCAAACGGCTGTCATGCGCGTGGAACTTGGCCGCTCCTTGAAAACAGACCAGATGCAAACCATCGTACAGCGGTTGTTGACCGTCAAATCCATCTTGCGCGTGGATGTTGCCGCGCTGGAAGTGGAGGATGCAGAAGCGTTGACAGAACAGAGCCGCGCGCTGAAGAGCAGCATCCAGGCGCAGATGGAAGAACTCAACTTGAACGACGAGACCCTGCTTCAGGATTTGAATGAATCGGAAGGCAGCGCTCCGGCAGGTTCGCCCACTCACGAGCAAAGGAGGTGATGCCCTTTATGGACGCGGATAGTGGAAGTCAAGATAAACCACCCCTACGTTCTTTCATGCAGCACAAACAAAATCGGTTTCCGCCGTCGTCCGGTGGAGTGACACCTCCTGCGCCGCAGGGTGAGTTTCTCCTGTTCAGGACGGCGGCCCCGAACCGGCACCATTTCTGAACAGGAGGAACTATCATGAACAACAAAATCGGTATCCGCACCGACAATGTGGAATTCGCGGTTGCGAAAGTCTCGCGGCGGCTCATCGAATACGCGAAAGTTCCGAAAGAAAAAGCCCTGCAAATGCTCGATACG